>Ga0123335_1001805_pt1 | contig 33721 bp, 26 predicted proteins | sample BiotimSIPDNA_2_FD_89707 | JGI IMG/M metagenome (GOLD analysis project Ga0123335, IMG submission 89707) | Anaerobic biogas reactor microbial communites from Washington, USA - Biogas_R2 time_0 SIP DNA | ecosystem: Engineered > Bioreactor > Anaerobic > Unclassified | place: Washington, USA... | reverse complement strand
TTTTGCCGCCCAAACTCTCGGAATGTGAAGCAAAATTCAAAAGGTAAACTTCCCTGCTGCCATCTTTCGGCACTATCCGAAAACGATGTAAATCTTTTGAATAAACAACAGGTGTCCGAATATCCTCTTGCATATCCGGAACTTCGATTTTTCCGTAATAAATATCACTCGATTTTCGGTTTTTATATGCTGATTCACAAGCGTTAATAATCGCATTGTAAAGCGTTTCCATAAACTCTCGGTCAAGTCCAGTTTTCGGAATTTTCCCCCAAATTCCCATTGTATCAATACCCGCGTGATTATGCGTAGCACAGATATTTATACTTTGGCAACCGGTTTTATTGCAAAAACTCTTGAGGCGTTTTCTTATATTTAATACATCCTTATTGAGTATTCCGACAACGTCAACACTGACTAATATCATTTTCGTGATACCGTTGTCAATCCACAATGCACTTGCCGTTTGATAATCTAAAACCGCAGTAGCAGGATTATTATCGTCGTAACCTGCAATATAATATTTATGCTCATTTATATCTTTCGGCGGAATAATATCACATTTACCGAATCCGACAAAAAAGCCGTTACCGATTTTTTCGTTACTGCCGTAAATTTTTGTTTTCGGTTTGTCGATATTTTCTTTTCCGAAAGACGAGAGTTTAATAATTGAATTAAGTGTTTTTGTAAGTATTTTCATAACTACTAAAAGCCGTCGATATTTCACGACGGCTGACTTTCAGCGAAATCAGATAGCGATACAAGTTTTTTAACCGCCGGACTCGTCTTCTTGGCTATAATCAATAACAACTTGAATCGGGAAAGCCTCTTCACTGCCCATACAAGCAGCTGTACGAATTGCAACTTCTTTATTGTTGATAACCTGTCCGTCTTCAATGAAATTGTCGCAACCATAGACGAAAAGAGGAACATTGGTGGCGGTATGACCGGTGTTTGTATAGCGATAAGAACCGTTGATAAGAGCAATACCGCCGGTTTCATGGTCTGCGGTTACAATAACAAGAGTATTGCCGTCAAGTCTTGCAAAATCAAGAGCAACTTCAACAGCATCATCAAATGCAAGTACGGAATCCTTCATGCTCTCTCCGTCATTGCTGTGACTGTGCTTGTCGATATGTGCGGCTTCAACCATAAGGAAAAAACCGTCCGTATCAAATGCAAGAAGTGAAATCGCCTTGGCTGTCATTTCGGCAATTGTCGGCATTCCTTCGGGAGGATTTTGGCTCCAACAATCACCGGAAAACTGTGCAAAACTGCGAGTTCCGGGAAGAAGGAGACCCATGTCCCATTTGTTATATACAGGAATAAAGCCGTTGTCTGTTACAACTTCTTCGGAAAATGAAGATGTTCCTTTCCCCCAAATCAAATCAAAGGGGCTGTTCATCTGTTGAGTGGTAATATCCTCTTCATTTCCTCGTGCAGCAGTGTGAGCTGAGAAAGCGGCGGGAGTAGCACCTGAAGTGCTGTCTGTGGTAATAACACCGGTTGCCTTGCCCATATCATAAGCCAAATCTGTCAAGCTCATCGGATAACTGTAAGTCGGTTTAGTGTCAAAGGGATATACTCCTATACAGCCATTTGATGTGCGAACACCGCAAGCGAGTGCTGTTCCGCCGGCAGCAGAGTCGGTGATAAGAGAGTTTGATGACCACGTTCTGTTTTCACCACGAAGTTCAAATGAATCCATTGCGAATTCTTCAACTTCATTTTCTAATCGAGTTTTTTCAATTGAATTAAATCCCATACCGTCACCAATCATAAAGATGACATTTTTAACTTGTGTCAAATCTTCGGGAGTTTTATTTGCTGTAAAACCCGAGATAACATTTGTGAATAACATGAAAATGGCGGTAATAAATGCAAAAAATCTGACTGCAAATGACATTTTAATTCTCCTTTACTATTTCTTTTGGTATTTGTATTATAACTCTTTTTGACTTCTTTGTCAAGTATGTTAATTGTTAAAATTGTACAAAAATATATGAAAATATTTTTATTAAACCTACTTGAAAATTCGCCATAAATATGTTATAATAAAAAATGGTTATGCAATAACTACATTTCAAATTATATTGGAGGAAAACTAATGTCACAAAAGTATGTATACCTCTTCTCCGAAGGCAACGCAACTATGCGTGAAACTCTCGGTGGTAAAGGTGCAAACCTTGCCGAAATGACCAACATCGGTCTTCCCGTCCCCCAAGGCTTCACAATTTCGACTGAGGCATGTACTCAGTATTATGAGGACGGTCGCACAATCAACGATGAAATCATGGCTCAGATCATGGAAGGCATCGAAAAGATGGAAGATGTCGTCGGTAAGAAATTCGGCGATCTTGAAAATCCCCTTCTTGTTTCCGTTCGTTCCGGTTCTCGTGCTTCTATGCCCGGTATGATGGATACCATTCTTAACCTTGGTCTTAATGAAGAAGTTGTTAATGCAATAGCAGAAAAATCCAATAACCCTCGTTGGGCTTGGGACTGCTATCGCCGCTTTATTCAGATGTACTCCGACGTTGTTATGGAAGTCGGCAAGAAGTATTTTGAAGAACTCATCGACAAGATGAAGGAAGAAAAGGGCATTGAGCTTGACGTTGACCTTAATGCCGACGATCTTAAAACCCTTGCAAATCAGTTCAAAGCTGAATACAAAGAAATGCTTGGTAAGGACTTCCCGGACGATCCGAAAGAGCAGTTAATGGGTGCTATTAAGGCTGTTTTCCGTTCTTGGGATAACCCCCGTGCAAATGTTTATCGCCGTGATAACGACATTCCCTATTCTTGGGGTACCGCCGTTAATGTACAGGCTATGGTATTCGGCAATATGGGTGAAGATTGCGGTACAGGTGTTGCATTCACACGCGATCCCGCAACCGGCGAGAAGAAACTCATGGGTGAGTTCTTAACAAACGCTCAGGGCGAAGACGTTGTTGCAGGTGTACGTACTCCGATGCCGATTGCTGAGATGGCTGACAAGTTCCCTGCTGCTTATAAACAGTTCATTGAAGTTTGTGCAACTCTTGAAGACCACTATCACGATATGCAGGATATTGAGTTTACCGTTGAAAATGAAAAACTTTATATTCTTCAGACACGTAACGGTAAGAGAACTGCTCAGGCTGCTCTCCAGATTGCAGTTGACCTCGTTGCTGAAGGTCGCAAAACCGAGCAGGAAGCAATTCTCATGATTGATCCCAGAAATCTTGATACTCTCCTTCATCCGCAGTTTGATGTAAAAGCTATTAAGGCTGCAACTCCTTTGGGCAGAGGTCTCGGTGCTTCTCCCGGTGCTGCTTGCGGTCAGGCAGTATTCACTGCTGAAGATGCAAATGCATGGAATGAAGCAGGAAAGAAAGTTATTCTCGTTCGTCTTGAAACTTCTCCCGAAGACATCACCGGTATGAAGGCCGCTCAAGGTATCCTTACAGTTCGCGGCGGTATGACTTCTCACGCTGCAGTTGTTGCTCGCGGTATGGGTAAGTGCTGTGTTTCCGGTTGCGGCGACATTGCTATGGACGAAGAAAACAAGAAATTTACACTTGGCGGTAAGACTTTTGTTGAAGGTGATTTCATCTCCATTGACGGTTCTACCGGTTATATTTATGACGGCATAATCCCCACCGTTGATGCTGAAATTTCAGGCAACTTCGGAACAATTATGGGTTGGACTGACAAGTATCGCAGACTTAAGGTTCGTACAAATGCTGATACTCCGTCCGATGCATTAAAGGCTCGTGAACTTGGTGCAGAAGGTATCGGTCTTTGCCGTACAGAACATATGTTCTTTGAAGCAGAAAGAATTGCTGCTTTCCGTGAAATGATTTTTGCGGATTCAGTTGAAGATCGCGAAGCTGCTCTTGAGAAGATTCTTCCTCACCAGCAGGGCGACTTTGAAAAACTCTATGAAGCACTTGAAGGCAACCCCGTTTGTATTCGTTTCCTTGATCCGCCTCTCCATGAGTTTGTTCCCACAGAAGAAGCCGACATTGCTCATCTCGCTAAAGTTCAGGGCAAGAGTGTTGAAGAAATTAAGGCTCTCATCGCTTCTCTCCATGAATTTAACCCGATGATGGGTCATCGTGGCTGCCGTCTTGCAGTTACATATCCCGAAATCGCTGCAATGCAGACAAAGGCTGTTATTCGTGCTGCTATCAACATTCAGAAGGCTCATCCCGACTGGAATATAGTTCCTGAAATCATGATTCCTCTTGTCGGCGAAGTTAAAGAACTTAAGTATGTCAAGAAGGTAGTTGTTGAGACTGCTGATGCTGAAATCGCTGCTGCTAGCGTAAACCTTAAGTATAAGGTCGGTACAATGATTGAAATTCCTCGTGCTTGCCTTACTGCTGACGAAATCGCTGCTAATGCAGACTTCTTCAGTTTCGGAACCAACGACCTTACACAGATGGGCTTCGGTTTATCCCGTGACGACGCTGCTAAGTTCCTTGATGCTTATTATGATGCAAAAATTTATGAGTTTGATCCCTTTGCAAGACTTGACCAGAAAGGTGTCGGTAAACTTATGAAGATGGCTATCGAACTTGGCAAACCCGCCAACAAAGATATTCATATGGGTATCTGCGGCGAACACGGCGGAGATCCCTCCTCTGTTGAATTCTGTCACGAACTCGGTCTTGACTATGTTTCCTGCTCACCTTTCAGAGTACCTATTGCTCGTCTTGCTGCTGCTCAGGCTGCTATTAAAGGCTAAGCGAAACAGCTTCATCCCCTGCAATATCAAGAGGGTTCTGATTGCTCATAAAGAGTAAAATTAAATGCTAAAAAGAGCCTATATCACCATTTTTGATGTTATAGGCTTTCTTTTTTAACTTAGTTGCTCTGTGTTAGTGTTGTGCTATATTCTGTAAGGAGTTATATAAAAACAAAAATGCGTAAAAATAATTTTAATAAAGTAATAAAAGTTTTACAGGTGGTTACAATAATATTTATGCTTGCAATGCTTATTGCGATGCTTATAATTATGAAGAAATTTAATATTAGCATTGGAAATGCTGCCGAGCTTTCTTCATACATAAAGGGTGGCACTCTTACGGTAGCGTTTATTATTATTGCTTTTACTGTAATAAAGTCATTTACTCTTATTTTTCCGCCGGCAGTAATTTTTGCTGTTTCAGGTCTTCTTATTGACAACGTTTTTGTTGCGATAACTGTTAATTTTATCGGCATTGCATTGAGCGTTATTCTTCCTTATTATTTTGGAAAATTTGCCGGCAAAGATCTGCTTGATGCACTAAAAGCACGTTTTCCCAAAGTAAAAACGCTGGATGATTTTGCAGGCAAAAATGAATTTATGGTAGTTTATGTTGCCAAAGCCTCAGGTATAGTTCCGTCAGATTTACTCAGTGTAATCTATGGTGCCATGAATGTCAATTTTTGGAAATTCTTTTTAGCTTCAAATCTCGGCATGCTTCCATTCAACATTCTTTTTACCGTTCTTGCAAATAAGGGAGACCTTTCAAATCCTTACAGCCTTTTATATATTATTCCTATCCCCATATTTGTTATTATAATGAGTGTTGTAGCCAAGAAAATGACAGCAAAAAAAGAAGCTTAAAAAAATTAAATATATAATCATATAAATAAAAAGGCTTTTCCCGTGGCGTGTTTACCTTACTGCTGACGAAATCGCTGCTAATAGGAAAATTTTTGGTATCTATATTGACCTTGGAGGTAAAATCCTGCAAGGTCTTTTTTTACTAAAACCTTGCTATTGACATTCATGCTTATTTGATTTATAATTATTACAACTGATAACAATTAGCAATAACTATAATGAGTGATAGAAATGAAAAACAAAAGTTTTCAATATCCTTTTCCCACACATAATGACAATTTTTTTGATAAAGATAAAAGCGGAGACTTAAACACTGTTGAAACTGTTTTCCGAGATGCACACCTAAATGAGATGAAACAAAAAACCGAAATTGACGATAACCCAAAAATAAGTGTTGCATCTAACAATAAAGAAGAAACCGCAGAAAGAAATAACGGTAATATATTTGCAATTATTGCCGTTGTAATATCGTTGATTTTGATTGTTCTAAAAATATTATTCCGCTAAACAGAATTAGATAATAAATTTGACTTTGCAGGAGCAATCCCGCAAGGTCATTTTTTTGTCAAAAACTTTGCAGCACAACTTTTGTATTATAAAAACTATTATGTTTGTTTATTTATTCCATATTTGAAATATGTCGCTTAAATGCGGCACTTTTGAATTTTTTATGAAAATTTGAAAAAACTCTTGACAAATTAACTCTAATGTGTTAGAGTATGCTTGTAACCTAAGAATTACCAATATTCCGACAAGAACATTTTAATGACTAAAAGAGGAGCGAACTAAAATGAGCAAATCAAAGAAAAAACGCGGAATTCTTATATTTCTTTCTGTACTTTTGACAATTCTTATAATTTCGGCTGCATCCTTGAGTTTTTATCTGCTACGACCGTTAAAGTTCCCCGATGCAGAAATAATTGTTAAAAATTTTGACTATCAACCACATTTTGACAGTCTTGTGCGTCAGTACAATTCCGGAAGCGGTGTCAGTTTTAAGAACGAACGCTGCTCCTTTGTTTCGGCTGATATGAATGATTATTGCAAGGTCAATGTCAAAGTGAATGTATATAACAGAACAGGGACAGATGCATTTGTTAATTACATTTATCCGATTACTGACAATGATTTTATTATTTTTGGAATTATTCCCGTTGCCACAATGAAAGCACCCGCAAATACCGTTTCGGAATGTTACAGTACATTCATCTGCCTAAAAAATGATAAAACTGAAGAAGAAATTATTGACGCATTGTCTGCAATGGAATATAAGATAATATTCGGAAACAGCGTTTTCAGGGAAAACAGTCAAATAATTCATTTTTAAGAAAATTGATTTAATTTGATATTGTGTATTATTATAGAAGTATTCTCGATTAAGTTCGTATAAAATGAAAGGACGGAAGTCATAATGAAAAAAATTATTGTTTTGTTTGTTGTCGTACTATGTTTTGCAATTCTGACGTCATGCAAAACAGTCAAAGAACCGGATAGCTCAACATTCGTTGACTCGGAAATTAACGCTACGACAGGATATGATGACGGACTGCCGCAAAAGGCGATGATTTATTATAATGATTGCCTATATGAAGCCGATTTGTATTTTTTCTTACTTGAAGAAAACGGGGGATATGTTGTAGTTCCGGATGCAAATAAAAAAGAAGTATATGAACAAAAACACACTCTTACCCCCTGCGGGAAAATAGAAAGCGTCATCAACACCGTACCAAACGAAAATTTTGTCGGTTACTCAGTAAAAGAGGGTGCACCCATGTTCACGGATGAACTTGGAAATCTTTTTATTCAGACAGACGACATTCTGAGAGCGTTTGCAGTAAAACCTTAAAGACCGAAAAATCATAATGCATCAGAAGAAGGGGGGGGTATGTTTTGGATATACCAAAGATATTTGAAAGCGAATATCGCTTTTGCCTTATTTTGTGGGAGCATGAGCCGGTAAAAAGTCGCGAACTTGTAGAATTGTGCAAGGAACAACTCGGATGGAAGCCGACAACCACATACACGGTCATAAAACGTTTGTCGGAACGTGGTGTATTGAAAAATGAAAACACAGTTGTTACTTCGCTTGTAAGCAAAGAGCAAGTACAGGCTGCCGAATTAAATGAGGTTGTGGAAAAGACTTTTGAAGGCTCGTTGCCTGCGTTTATTGCGGCATTTACAAAGCACCAAAAAATTTCCGAAGAGGAGATTGATGAAGTTCAAAAAATGATTGACCGTTATCGGGAAGGAGCATCAAAATGAGTGAGTTCTTTTTAAGCATTGTCAATATGAGTATATCGGCAAGTTGGATTGTGCTTGCTGTGTTGCTTTTCAGACTTCTTTTCAAAAAAGCACCTAAATGGATAAGGGTCGTTCTTTGGGGAATTGTTGCGGTCAGGTTAGTTTTTCCATTCTCTTTTGAAAGTATATTAAGTCTTATTCCGAATGCAAATACAATTAGTCCCGATATTATGACACAAGAAAATCCGAAAATCAATACGGGCGTAACAATCGTAAACAATGCAATATATTCAATTATCAGAAGTTCGCCAACTTACTACGGCGAAACAAGTCCAAACCCCTTACAAAAAATCATTCCTGTTCTTGCTGTTATTTGGGTTGTCGGAAGTCTCGGCTTGATTATTTATACAATTGTAAGTTATTTTCGACTGAAGAAAAAGATCGGCACGGCGGTTTTGCTTCGGGATAATATCTATCAAAGTGAGAATGTTGTTTCGCCCTTTGTTTTGGGAATTATAAAACCTAAAATTTATTTGCCGTTTAATTTAAGCGAACAGGATATGAAGCATGTTATTACTCACGAACAAGCACATATAAATCGTAAAGACCATTTCTGGAAACCGCTTGGTTTTCTTATTCTGACTTTACATTGGTTTAATCCGCTTATCTGGTTTGCTTATGTGCTTCTCTGCCGAGATATTGAGCTTGCTTGCGATGAAAAGGTAGCAAAAGAATTAAACACCGAACAGCGTGCGGATTATTCTCAGGCACTCTTAACTTGCAGCGTAAACAGAAGAATGGTTGCCGCTTGCCCTCTTGCATTTGGAGAGGTTGGAGTAAAAGACAGAGTGAAATCAATATTGAGTTATAAAAAGCCTGCATTTTGGATTATTATTGTCGCTTTTATCGCAAGTATTGTTCTTGCTGTCTGTTTCCTGACAAATCCTGAAACTTATTCAAATATCAGCGTAGAGATGTCCTCATTTATCGAGGAGCAAATAATAGAACATAATCACGGAAAATATTTAAGCGGTGAATTCTATTGTGCCGACTTTAAGATATTAGGCACAGAGAAAACCAAAGAAAATACCATTCTTTACATGTTTGCCTTGTATAGTGAATTTAGCGAAGAAGGCGGAAAAATACAGAAAGAAAGCGGTAGTCTTATTCCGATTGCCATGACAATTGAAGAAAAAGACGGAGAATTTTCTTTGGTTGAATATTGGGAGCCGAGGGACGGCGAATTACTTGTAACTGATATACGTGAAAAGTTTCCCAAACATTTACGTAAAAAAGCATACCAAGATTATTTCTATTCCGACGAATTACGGGAAAACTGCAAAAAGAAAGCCGAAGTATATTTTTCTTTAAGCAGAACTTATGGTTATGATGTCGCTCCCGAAATGACTTTTATCGGCAAACAACTGACGCTTAAAAATGTTAAATCTCTTTCAAAAAAAGGTAATGAATTACGTTGGAAAGATTTTGACGGCTTTTCTTATTTCGTTACAGGCTCAGGCTTATATATACGACATTATATTATTGATGACCTTTTCTCATTGCTTATCGGCGGCACATACCCCGAAGAAGATGCCATGTATTTCTATCTTCAAGCAAACGACGGCTCGGAAGATCGCATTGATATTCGTACCAACGATGTAGACGCCTTTATCCAAGAACACAAAAATAACGCAAAGGTTCAAAACGTTAATTGGGAATATTCGGTCTGCTGTGTAGATAACGACGGAAACAGTTTTGAAAAAATGACAGAAATCGGCGGCGTGCCACCTAAGGCATATTTAAGCAGCATAAGATATTTGGCGAATGTTAAAATTACAAGCGTAGACGAGTTAAACGATTTTAAGAACAAGATGAGTTCAACTATGAATTTCAGTCTCACCGATTCAGGCAACTTGTCATTTAATGAAATATCGAAAGCATATTCAGATGAATATTTTAAGACATCAACCTTATTTCTGATTTATACCTCTGAAGAAACATACAACAGTAAATTTTCAGTTGATTATGCAAGCAAGTCGCTTGGTGTTTTATCTTTCGGAATAAAGGAAACTGCTGTTTCTTATAGAGGCGAAATGTCCCGCGGTTGGCTTATTTGTATCGGTGTGCCGAACGAAGATTTACAAAATGTTAATTCGGTTGATGCTCGGATCAGCACACAGATTATTGATGACTCAATATGGACTACCACTACTAATTTGTTGAGAATTCATACTTTCAAAGAATCCAAAGATGAAATTAAACCTCATTTTGTTCTTTTTGAAGACGGAAGTTTTGAATTTACGTTTTCTGCGGTCAGTGATTACTTTGGTGTCGGCACTTATGTTTTGAAAGACAACAGATTGACATTGAAAACCGATGACGGCAAATACGTTTATTGTTTTGATTTAGTTGACGATACAATGGTTTTTGATGCCGAGGCTTCATCTGAGGAACTCTGGTTTTCCGGTATGTATGACGGCTGTGTTTTTGAATAAAAAGGATTTTATCACTTATAACCTTGATTAAATAAATAGAGGTCTGCCGAAACAGACCTTTATTTCTTTGAAAATTGTTATAAAACTGAAAAGACGATAAATTTAGAACAAACCGGAAATTTTACCGTTTTTATCAACATCAATTTTCTCGGCTGCGGGAACTTTGGGAAGACCGGGCATAGTCATTATATCACCGGTCAGAACTACGATAAAGCCTGCTCCGGCTGATACTTTGACATTTTTTACCGTTACGGTAAAGTCGGTTGGTGCACCGAGTTTTGTCGCATCGTCGGACAAGGAATACTGAGTTTTGGCGATACAGACGGGAGCATTTGAAAAACCTAAGCTTTCAAGTTGTTCAATCTGTTTCTTTGCATTGGGCATAATATTAACTTGAAAGCCGCCATAAACTTTTTTGACGATTGCTTCAATTTTTTCGGTGATGGAAAGGTCATCGGAATATGAAAAAGTAAAAGCGGAATTATCCTCCTCACAAAGACGGACAACCTCATTTGCAAGTTCAATTCCGCCTTCCCCGCCGTTTGCCCAAACGGTTGAAAGAACGGTGTTTACACTGAGAGCCTTGCACTCGTTGATAATAAATTCTATCTCTTTATCTGTATCGGTCGGGAAACGATTGACCGCAACAACGCAAGGAAGATTAAATACATCTTTGATGTTTTTTACATGACGGAGAAGATTGGGTATTCCCTGTTTAAGAGCGTTAATATCCTCGCTGTTAAGTTGTTTTTTGTCAAGTCCGCCGTGCATTTTCAAGGCTCGGACGGTTGCAACAATGACAACGGCATTCGGACGTATTCCGGACATACGACACTTAATATCAAGGAATTTTTCAGCACCCAAATCAGCACCGAAACCTGCCTCAGTAACGGCATAATCGCCGAGTTTCATTGCCATTTTTGTTGCAATAACGGAGTTGCAACCGTGAGCAATATTGGCAAAGGGGCCTCCGTGTACAAAGGCGGGAGTAGCCTCCAAAGTCTGAACAAGGTTTGGCTTTATAGCATCTTTCAATAAGGCTGTCATTGCACCGACTGCACCCAAATCACCTGCGGTTACGGGCTTATCGTCAAAAGTATAGGCAACAATAATTTTTGATAACCTTTCCTTTAAGTCAGTTATCGAATCGGAAAGACAAAATACAGCCATTATTTCGGAAGCAACGGTAATATCAAAGCCGTCCTCACGAGGAACACCGTTTGCCTTGCCGCCCAAACCGTCTGTTATAAACCGAAGTTGGCGGTCATTCATATCAACGGCACGTTTCCAAGTGATTTTTCTAACATCAATACCTAAAGCATTTCCCTGATGAATGTGATTGTCGAGCATTGCGGCAAGAAGATTGTTGGCAGCACCGATAGCATGAAAATCTCCGGTGAAATGAAGGTTTATATCCTCCATCGGAACTACTTGTGCATATCCGCCGCCGGCTGCTCCGCCTTTAACACCGAAAACGGGACCCAAAGACGGTTCACGTAAAGCAACAACGACCTTTTTCCCTATCTTTTTAAGCCCGTCTGCAAGACCAATTGTTGTTGTAGTCTTGCCTTCGCCTGCCGGAGTGGGAGTTATGGCGGTTACCAATATAAGTTTTCCGTCTTTTTTGGTTTCGTCATTTAATACGGACAAGTCAATTTTTGCCTTATAATTACCATATTGTTCAACTTTATTTTCATCAATTCCCGCAGTAGCAGCAATATCGAGAATGTGTTTCATTTTGCATTGCTGAGCAATTTCTATATCGGTTAAATATGCCATAATTTTCTCCTACTTAAAATATTTTACTGCCGCTTCAAACATACGAATGTCGTAGTTTCCGGGAACATTTTTATAAAGTCCTTTGCCTACACGCTCGCTGTGTCCCATCTTTCCGAATACTCGACCGTCGGGAGATGTGATACCCTCAATCGCACACATAGAATCGTTGGGATTGAACCAGATGTCGTTTGTAACATTACCCAAATCATCGACATATTGAGTGGCAATCTGTCCGTTTGCTTCAAGTTCGTTTAATAATTGGGGAGGACAAATAAACCTGCCTTCGCCGTGTGAAATTGGGACACTCACAATATCACCGACATTCATAAGACTGAGCCACGGAGATTTATTGGAAGAAATACGGGTACGGACAATTCTTGATTGATGGCGGGCGATGGTGTTAAAAGTGAGTGTCGGGCAGTTTTCATCGGTATCAATAATTTTGCCGAACGGAACCAAACCTAATTTAATCAAAGCCTGAAAACCATTACAGATACCGCATATAAGACCGTCGCGATTGTCAAGCAAATTGGTTACTCCGTCTTTAATTGCGGCATTTCTGAAAAATGCAGTAATAAATTTCCCTGAGCCGTCAGGTTCATCGCCACCGGAAAAACCACCGGGAATGAATATCATCTGAGCATCTTTAAGTTTATTTGCAAAGGTTTCAACCGAGCGAGAAATATTATCAGATGTCAAGTTGTTGACGATGAAAATTTCAGGCTCTGCACCTGCATAAAAAACCGCTTTTGAACTGTCATATTCGCAGTTTGTTCCGGGGAAAACGGGAATTATTATCTTAGGTTTTGCAAATTTGACTGCGGGTGCTTTGTATTCTTTTTCGTCCTTAACTTCATAAGCACAAGTGCGATTTAAGTTCTCGCTTTGTTCAATATCGGCAGGAAAAACACTCTCAAGTTTGTTTTCGTATATATCAAAAAGCTCATGATGGTCAACTTTTTCGCCGTTAAATGTGAAATAATCGCTTGCTCTTGTTGTTCCGATAAAAATTGCATCTTCAATATCTTCGGTTACTTCTAAAATAAATGAGCCGTATTTATAGGAGAATAAATCATTTAATGAAAGATTATCTGCATATTCAAAACCGCCTGCCGCACCTAACGACATTTTGAAAATTGCCTCAGCGATACCGCCCATGGTGGGAGTGTAGGCTGATTTTACGACACCTTTACGCATTAATGACATAACTTTTTCAAATAAAGTTATAAGAGATGAGGAAACGGGGAGACCGTTTTTATCGTATTCGGGAGCCAATAACACAACTTTATTGTCGGGATTTTTGAAATCATTTGAAATTATATTTTCAACCTTATCGGTTGTTACGGCAAAAGACACCAATGTCGGAGGAACATCCAAATCCTCAAAAGATCCACTCATTGAGTCTTTGCCTCCGATTGAGGCTATACCCAAATCAAGTTGAGCCTTAAATGCACCTAAAAGTGCGGCAAGAGGCTTGCCCCAACGCTTTTCATCGGTGCGAAGTCGCTCAAAATATTCTTGAAAAGTAAGATAGACATCTTCAAATTTTGCACCTGTTGCAATGAGTTTACAGACAGATTCAACAACCGCGAGATATGCACCGTGATAGGGACTTTGCTCGGTAATAAAGGGATTATATCCCCATGACATCAAAGAACAGTCGTTTGTATGACCTTTTTCAACTGAAATAAGGTGTACCATGCTCTGAATGGGTGTAAGTTGATTAAAGCCGCCAAAGGGCATAAGGACTGTTCCTGCACCGATTGTAGAGTCAAAACGTTCTGAAAGTCCGCGTTTTGAACATATATTCAAATCGCCGACTAATTTTTTATAGTTTTCCGCAAAACTGCCTTCAAATTCTTGTTTTTTGAGTGCGGGAGCAACGGGAGCAATATTGATATGTTTTTCAGCACCGTTGGAATTTAAGAATTCTCTTGAAATATCAACAATTTTCCTGCCGTTCCAGTTCATGACAAGACGAGGATTTTCGGTTACAACGGCAACGACAGAAGCATTCAAGTTTTCACTTGCGGCAAGTTTCAGAAATGCATCAATATTTTCTTTTTCAATAACAACTGCCATTCTTTCTTGCGATTCGGAAATTGCAAGTTCGGTACCGTCAAGACCTTCATATTTTTTAGGTACTTTATTAAGGTCAATTTCCAAACCGTCGGCAAGTTCGCCGATAGCAACAGACACACCGCCTGCACCGAAATCATTACAGCGTTTTATCATTCGACACGCTGTCGGGTTTCTGAATATTCTCTGGAGTTTGCGTTCTTCGGGAGCGTTACCTTTTTGAACTTCAGCACCGCAAGTCTCAACCGATTCGGTTGTATGAGCCTTTGAAGAGCCTGTTGCACCGCCGATACCGTCACGACCGGTCGCACCGCCCAAAAGGATAACTACATCACCGGCTTGGGGGACTTCACGACGAACATTGCTTGCGGGAGTTGCTGCGATTACAGCACCGATTTCCATTCTTTTTGCGGCATAACCGGGATGATAAATTTCATCAACCATACCGGTTGCAATTCCGACTTGGTTACCGTAAGAAGAATAACCGGCTGCTGCGGTAGTAACGATTTTTCTCTGAGGTAATTTGCCGGGAATAGTTTTAGAAACGGGAACTGTCGGATCGGCTGCACCCGTAACACGCATCGCGGCATAGACATAAGAACGACCTGAAAGTGGGTCACGGATTGCTCCGCCGATACAGGTTGCAGCACCGCCGAAAGGTTCGATTTCTGTCGGATGGTTATGTGTTTCGTTCTTAAAAAGCAATAACCAATCCTGCTTTTCGCCGTCAACTTCAATCTGAATTTTTACCGTGCAGGCGTTGATTTCTTCGGACTCATCAAGTTTCGGGAGTTTGCCTTGTGCTTTAAGATATTTTGTTGCGATAGTCGCCAAGTCCATAAGACAAATCGGCTTTGTTCTGCCAAGTTCTTTGCGAATATTGATATAGTCGTTATAAGCATTTTGAAGCAAATCATCTTCAAATTTTACATTGTCAATAGTGGTTAAAAACGTGGTATGACGGCAATGATCAGACCAATATGTGTCAATCATACGAATTTCTGTTATAGTCGGATCTCGTTTTTCGCTTATGAAATATTCCTGACAAAAGGCAATATCGTCATTGTCCATTGCAAGACCGTAGTCATCTACAAATCGGGCAAGTTCGTCTGCGGTCAAATCGCAAAAGCCGTCAAGTGTTTCAACCGTTTCGGGAATTTCATAATCAACTTTCAGAGTTTTTGGAGTTTCTAAAACCGCTTCACGAGCCTCAACGGGGTTAATAACATATTTCTTAATCTCTGCAATATCATCTTCGGTTAAATCACCGTTTAAGACATAAACTTTTGCGGAACGAATAAGCGGACGTTCGCCCTGAGAAATAATCTGAATACATTGAGCAGCAGAATCGGCTCTTTGGTCAAACTGACCTGGGAGAAATTCAACAGCAAAAACATAACCGTCTATATCATCAATAGAACTGTAAGTTAAGTCAACCTGAGGTTCGGAAAAAACAGTTTTTACCGCATAATCAAAGAGGTCTTTATCAATATTTTCAGCAAAATAACGGTTGATTACACGAACAGCCGAAAGATTTTTTATGCCTAAAAGATTAACGGCATCGGATAAAAGAGCATTCGCTTCATGGGCAAATTCACTCTTTTTTTCAACGAAAATCTTATATACCATTTTTACACCTCTAATGCTTTCTTTCCTATGTCGCGGCGGTAATATGCGTTGTCAAATTTAATTCTTTCAACTTTTTCATATGATAATTTTATTGCATTCTCCAAAGTGTCGGCAACACTCGTTACTCCGAGAACACGACCGCCCGATGTAACCAATTTTCCGTCTTTAATCGCTGCACCTGCCACATAAACACTGTCTTTTATATCTTCGGGGATTGTTATTTCAAAGCCTTTTTCATAAGATGCGGGATAGCCGTCTGAAGCCATAATTACGCAAGCGGCAGATTTTTCAGAGAATTTTACATCAACTTTGTCAAGGGTTCCGTTTGAAACATTTTGCATAATCTCAAATAAATCTGTTTGGAGTAAAGGTAAAACAACCTGCGTTTCAGGATCGCCGAAACGACAGTTATATTCAATTACTTTTGCTCCGTTGGGGGTAAGCATAAGACCGAAATAAAGACAGCCCTTGAAAGTTCTGCCCTCGGCATTCATTGCGTTAATAGTCGGAATAAAGATTTTTTCCATACATTCATCGGCAACCGCTTTTGTGTAATACGGATTGGGAGCGACAGTACCCATTCCACCGGTATTAAGACCTGTATCATTGTCGCCTGCACGCTTATGATCCATGCTCGAAACCATCGGAACAAGAGTTTTGCCGTCGGTAAAGGCTAAAACGGAAACTTCGGGACCGCTTAAAAATTCTTCAATAACAATAGAATCTCCGCTTTTTCCGAACTGCTTGTCCTGCATAATGGAAATTATCGCATTTTTTGCTTCTTCTCTGGTTTCTGCGATAATTACACCCTTACCCAAAGCCAGACCGTCAGCCTTAACAACTGTGGGGATAGGACAGGTTTTTATATAATTCAAGGCTAAATCAATATCCGAAAACACTTCATAAGCCGCAGTAGGAATATTATATTTTTTCATCAAATTCTTGGAGAAAACTTTGCTACCCTCAATAATTGCTGCCTTTGCAGTCGGACCGAAACAAGGAATACCTATCTCATTTAACCTGTCAACCGCACCCAAAACAAGCGGGTCGTCGGGAGCGACAACAGCGTAATCAATCTTGTTTTCGCCTGCGAATTTTACAATACCGTCAATGTCTGTGGCACTTAAGTTTACACAAGTTGCATCTTCAGCAATACCGCCGTTGCCGGGCATTGCTATAATTTCGGCTATGGTCTTATTATCTTTGAGTTTTTTAATAATAGCGTGTTCCCTGCCGCCTGAACCGATAACTAATACTTTCATATAATCTCCAATCAATGATGGAACAATCTCATTTTCGTAAACGCCATTGCAATATCATATTTATCACAACATTCAATAACTGCGTCATCACGAATTGAGCCGCCGGGTTCGGCGATATATTTTACACCGCTTCTGTATGCTCTTTCAATATTATCACTAAACGGGAAAAATGCGTCAGAACCTAAAGCAACATCGTCAATAGTTTTAAGATATTCCGTCTGTTCTTCTTTTGTAAACGGCTCGGGCTTTGAGGTAAAATACTTTTCCCAATTTCCGTCAGCACAGACATCTTCTTCGTTTTGGTTAATATAGCCGTCAATAACGTTATCTCTGTCAGGTCTGCCGAGATTTTCTTTGAAAGGAAGGTTTAATACCTTGTCGGCTTGACGTAAAAACCAAGTATCCGCCTTTGAACCTGCAAGACGAGTACAATGTATACGGCTTTGCTGACCTGCTCCGACACCAATCGCCTGTCCGTCATAAGCAAAACAGACCGAGTTGGACTGGGTATATTTTAGTGTAATAAGTGCAATAATCAAGTCCCGAACGGCGGATTCGGGTATATTCTTATTTTTCGTTACTATGTTTGAAAGCAGGGCTTCGTTAATTTCAAAATTGTTTCTACCCTGTTCAAAAGTAATTCCGTAAACTTGCTTTGTTTCAATTTCTTCGGGTTCATAATCGGGATCAATTTCAACTATATTATAATTGCCCTTACGCTTAGTTTTCAATATTTCAAGAGCATCCTTATCATAACCCGGGGCGATAATTCCGTCGGAAACCTCACGAGCAATCATTTTTGCGGTTGTAACATCACAGACATCCGAAAGAGCAACCCAGTCGCCGAAAGAACACATCCTGTCCGTACCTCTTGCTCTTGCATAAGCACAAGCCAAAGGAGAATCGTCAAGACCTTCAATGTCATCAACAAAGCAGGCTTTTTTAAGTTTGTCGGAGAGTTTAATTCCGACTGCCGCAGAAGTGGGACTTACATGCTTAAAGGAGGCAACGGCAGGCATATTGAGAGCCGCCTTGATTTCTTTTACCAACTGATATGAGTTAAAAGCATCGAGAAAATTGATATAACCGGGCTTGCCGTTTAATATTTTAATCGGCAAATCTTCGCCGTTTGCCATATAAATCTTAGAAGGCTTCTGATTTGGGTTGCAACCGTATTTTAATTCAAATTCTTTCATTATGCTCTCCTCATTTATTCTTATTGATAAGTCTGTTTTCGATTTCTCCGTTTTTCAAGTCGATATATCTGACATAAAGAGAAATTTTGTTATCGTCATCAAGTGCATTCCAGAGTTTTTCGGAAAAACTGTCAATGCAATTTTCGGTTTCAATTCGCTCCGCCTCGCCTTGGAAGGTCGGAATTGGGTTGCCGTCACAAACATAGGTGTGAATAAAATGTCCTAATCCCGCTTTTGAAGGATATGAAAACAAGTATCTTGCACAATCGGAGCCTGTTTCATCAATGCTCTTTAATATGCTCATCTTATAGGAAAAATCATTGTTTTTGAAAGTAAGCATACCGGAAATACGGGGAGTTAAATTCGGTGCATCCGGTTCAAATTCGCGGCTTTCAAGTGATTGAGAGAAAGTTAAACCTGATTTAATACCGTCAAATATGGTATCGGTATGGTCTCCGTTTGTTACTATAAGATTATTTTCATATCCACGCATAGCAGCATAAATAATCAAACTCGGATCTTCAACCTTGCTTTTGTCAAAAGGCTCGGTAAAAACGGAATTATCACGCTCAACAAATATACGATTTCTTGAATTTGCGGAACGTCCCATAATAAAGTAAGCGACAACAGCCTTTTTTGAATCGGGAGTTTTGCCGATGATTATACCGCGTCCTACATAAGTGTTTCCTTTGATAAGTTCATCAACCGTGTTTATCTTATAAATATCCATAACTTTCTCCAAAATATTTTTTGCTACATCTCACTTGCGACTTTTTCAATCGCTTTTGGCAAAATTATCCATTCAGCCTCTTGCATAACTCTTTTTTGTAAAGTTTCGGGGGTATCGTCGTCCTTGACTTCAACAGCTTTTTGCATTATGATTTTTCCGCCGTCGGTTATTTCGTTGACGAAATGTACCGTTGCTCCCGTAACTTTTACACCTTTTTCCAAAGCGGCTTCGTGAACCTTAAGTCCGTAAAAACCGTCTCCGCAAAATGACGGAATAAGCGAGGGATGAACATTCAAAATTCTGTTTTCAAAATGCGAAGTGAAACGCTCGCTTAATATCGACATAAAACCCGCAAGCACGATTAAATCAATGTTTGCATTTTCAAGTGCTTCAATTATTTTCGCTTCAAAATCATAGGTATCAACACAATCTTTTTTGAGTATAATTTTTGTCGCTATACCCACATTTTCGGCACGGGTTAAAGCATAGGCATTTTTATTATTTGAAATAACCAACACAACTTTACCTGATTTTATAATACCGTTGTTTTGTGCGTCAATAATTGCCTGTAAATTCGTGCCGCCGCCTGAGACCAATACTGCAATGTTTTTCATACTATTCTAAAATAATCTTGCTGTCGCTGTTTTCTGTAATTTCACCGATAACATAGGGATTTTCGCCATTTTCAGTAAGTATTTCAAGTGCGGTTTCAACCTCATTTGCAGGAACGACAATGCTCATACCGACGCCCATATTAAAGGTATTGAACATATCATGTTCGCTTATATTGCCAATCTTCTGAATAAGATTGAATATCGGTAAAATATTAACCGCAGATTTATCAATTTTTGCACAAAAACCGTCGGGAATGCTTCTCGGAATATTCTCATAAAAACCGCCGCCCGTAATGTGAGAAATTCCCTTGACATTAACTTTTTCAAGAAGTGCAAGAACGGGTTTTACATAAATTTTAGTGGGAGTAAGGAGGGTTTCACCGATACTTTTTCCGCCAAGTTCTTCAACGGGAGATTTAATATCGGCATTTTCAACATCGAAAACCTTGCGGACAAGCGAAAAACCGTTTGAATGAACACCGCTTGAGGGGAGAGCAATAACAATATCGCCCGCCTTCATAGTTTTGTTATCAATAATTTTTGCCTTATCAACAATTCCTGTGCAATAACCGGCCATATCATATTCATCTTCGGGATAAAAGCCGGGCATTTCGGCAGTTTCTCCGCCGATAAGAGCCGCTCCGGACAAAACACAGCCGTCGGCTACACCCTTAACAATATCTGCAATTCTTTCGGGAACATTCTTTCCGCAGGCGATATAATCAAGGAAAAACAGAGGTTTTGCACCGGCACAAATAATATCATTTACACACATTGCAACGCAGTCAATACCGACCGTGTCATGCTTATTCATAAGAAACGCAAGTTTGAGTTTTGTTCCGACACCGTCAGTACCCGAAACCAAAACCGGACGGGTTATTCCCGTTAAATCAAGTTCAAAAAGACCGCCGAAACCACCGACATCAGAACAAACACCAGCCGTCATAGTTCTTGCAATATGTTGTTTCATTAGTTCAACCGCTTTATAACCTGCGGTAATGTCAACGCCTGCGGCAGCATAAGCATCTGATTTTGAATTTTCTATCATGATTATTCCTTTCCGTTCCAACAATAGGTACAAAGATCGTTTTTGTCAATTCCTATCGCTTCTACCAAACCGGCCAAAGTCTGAAACTCCAATGATGCGAAATTAAACTTTTCCGCAATAGTCTGACGTAGTTTTTTACCTCTTTCCATTTCGGGGTCTGAATATTCATCAATATATTTCATTCCTTCTTCCCCTTCAAGTTCAAGAATAACTCTGCGGGCAAGAAGCTCGTTATCTTTTGTAACACGACTGAAATTCAAGTATTTACAGCCAAACATTATCGGCGGACAGGCACTTCGCATATGAACGGCTTTTGCTCCGCTTTTATAAAGAAGTTCGACCGTTTCCTGAAGTTGTGTGCCACGTACGATTGAATCGTCAACAAAAAGCAAATTTTTGCCTTTAATCAACTCGAAAACGGGAAGTTGTTTCATTTTGGCAATCTGATTTCGGTCAATTTGATTACCGGGCATAAAACTTCTCGACCAAGTATGCGTATATTTGATGAATGCTCGTGCATAATGCAAGCGACTTTCATTAGCATAACCAATAGCGTGGGGAGTACCCGAATCAGGAACACCGCCGACATAATCTATCTCATTAAGTCCGATGTCGGCATTTTTAGCCATATGAATTCTGTCACGCTTTGCCATGATAGCACCGTTACGATAACGCATAAGTTCAACATTTACGCCTTCATAAGTCGATGTAGGATAACCGTAATAAGTCCACAAGAATGAACAAATGCGTTTTTTCTTAAGCGGCGGCGACAACTGTTCACATTTATCAACAGATAATTTAACTATTTCACCGGAACCAAGCTCCTTAACTTCCTCAAAACCGAGTTTTTCAGCAGCAAACGATTCAAATGTAACAGAATAACCGTCTTCACGTTTGCCGATAAGTACGGGCGTTCTTCCTAATCTGTCGCGTGCAGCAATAATTTCTCCATTCTCGGTTAATATAAGAATTGATGCTGAGCCGTCAATGGTCTTTTGGGCAAAGCGAATCCCGTCAACAAAGTTACTTTTTTGGTTTATAAGTGCTGCAAGCAGCTCAACGCTGTTTACTTTTCCGCCCGTCATAGCGTCAAAATGACCGCCCGAAAAAGAGAGATAACTGTTCATAAACTCATCGGCGTTATTTATGATACCGACCATACAAATAGCATAAGTTCCCAAGTTGGATCTTATCAAAAGCGGTTGCGGGTCGCTGTCGCTTATACAACCGATAACAGATGTACCGCTCATTTCTTCAAATATGCGTTCAAACTTCGTTCTGAAAGGAGCATTTTCAATACTGTGAATTTTTCTCTGTAACCCGATTTGTTCATGATAGGCGGCAAGACCGCCTCTGTGAGTGCCCAAATGTGAATGGTAGTCAACACCGAAAAACACGTCCGCCATACAGTCATATTTCGATACTATACCGAAAAATCCGCCCATTTTTAACCTCCGATAAATTTAGTGTGAAATAACGAATTAAGCATTGAAAAATAATTTTGAAAGTGTCAGTGGGTCGATATATTCTCCGTCTTTGTATGCTCTCATATTTCCCGATGAGATTTCGTCAATCAGAATAACAGAGCCGTCTTTATCATAACCGAATTCAAATTTAATGTCATAGAGAATAAGTCCCTTTTCTTTTAAATCATCGGCTACAATCTGAGTAATTTTCTGTGTCATAAGTTTTATATCATCATATTGTTCAGCAGTCATTACACCTAAAACAATAAGCCCGTCTTTTGTTACAAGCGGATCGCCTTTTTCGTCGTTTTTGAATGTCATTTCGACATAAGCGGGAAGGTCTGCACCTTCTTCGATATAATCCGAATAACGGCGAAGGAATGAGCCGACAGCCTTATTGCGGCAGATAACCTCAAGCCCTTTCCCGAATGCTTTTGCGGGACGAACTTCCATAGTAGTATCTTCAAGAGAGGCGTTTATAAAATGAGTCTTGATTCCTGCTGTGTTAATTTTTTCAAAGAAATGAATTGACATGCGAAGATTTACATCACCCACACCGTCAATAGTCAGCCCTACCGCATTTTCACCGGGATCAAAAACTCCGTCTTTTCCTGTGCAATCATCCTTGAATTTGAGAAGATAGTTCCCGTTGTCAAGTGCAAAAACGTCCTTGGTTTTACCTTTGTAAACAAGTGTTTTGTTCATAGTATTACCCCTTATTTGAAATTAAATTTTCAAAATTCTGTCTTTTTCCAATACAGCTGCTGTGTCAGCGGCTCTTTTTGCTTGAAGTTTATCGGCTAAATCTGTATCGTAAACTGCAAGAATTTCAATTGCAAGCAGTGCTGCATTTGCTCCGCCGTTTATTGCAACGGTTGCAACGGGAATACCCGACGGCATCATAACAGTTGACAAAAGAGCATCCATACCATCAAGACAACTTGATTTGCACGGAATTCCGATAACGGGTAAGGTGGTGTTTGCGGCAATTGCTCCCGCCAGATGAGCCGCCATTCCTGCGGCGGCAATAATGCAACCAAAGCCGTTTTCTCGTGCTTTTTTGGAAAATTCACGAGCCTCTTCCGGAGTTCTGTGTGCCGAATATATATGTACTTCATAAGGCACTTCAAAACTTTTTAATATCCCGACAGCCTTTTCAACAATCGGCAAATCGCTGTCGCTGCCCATAATAATAGCAACTTTTTTCATGCTTCCTCTTTTCTGACCGATAGAAAAAGGCACACCTGACCTTAAATATCAAGTGTGCCCAGACGGTCGGCTTGCCGAAAACGGCGTTAAATTAGTTCTTTGTTCCACGTGGTTAGTCCACTTATCCGTCAGTCGCAAAGAACACTCATCTATTATACTTATTATCTTATGTTTTGTCAAGGTAGTTTGAAAATATATATTGTAAAAATTTGTCATACATTTTCGGTCTTTTTTGTCATATACTCCCTTTGTGTACCGGTTCCAACATTTCTGCGAATTTACGGAATGCAAATTCAATCAGGTCTTGTATAACTTTATTTTTTGAAATTTGGCGAATTGCACCTACAACGGAACCGAAAAGAGCATACATATCCGGATCGGTGGAAGGTGTCATCAACACCTTTCCGTTTTCAAAAAACTCAATATTCAAATCACGTCTTGCCATACTTTGAAGCGGTCTTATCATAATTTTCAGATTGTTGTTGTCAACCCAATATGCTGCTCCGCCGACATCAAAATCATGTGTGGCGATATTACATTTTGAGTAGAGGTATTCCCCGTTAAGACCGCATTTTATCGTATTTTCAGAAAAATCTTCATACCATGAAAACACAAATTCATCACTGTTAAATTGAATTTTAATTTTGCTTATATTACCGCCTTTTGCCCTTGCAGATTGAGTAGTTGCCAGCGAAAGCATGCTCATCGGAAAACCTAATTTAGAGATAAATCTGTGCGGCTTAAAACGGATTTCTTTATTGTTAAACTTTTGCTCAAACGGGGAACGAAGTTTATTTTTCTCAATAACATCTGCATATTGATTTTTAGACATTTTTACAAGTTCTTCATCGGGTTTTGCGTCGGGATTTTTCTCAATCATACCTTCTGTTACAATTTTAGCAAAAGTTCCCCAAAGGTCGCCGGAATGTGCCTGTGAGGCGGTTAAAATAACAAGAGTATTAGAATCTTCAAAAATTCCCGCTGTCTGTCCGAAAAAGCCTTCACCGCGATAAAGATTTTCGGATTTTCGCCAAAAACCAAAACCGTAACCGTCTTCTTTGTCGGGTTTTTCAGGGTTAAACTGATTTAATACAGCCTGTCTGATATATTCTCTCGGTATTATCTGTTCGCCGTTAAAAACGCCCTCATTCTGAACGCAGAGGAAGATTTTTGCCATACTTTCGGCACTTAAACGAATACCCCAAGCACCTGCTTCAATTCCACGCTTGTCGCATTCCCAATAAGGTCTTTCAATCTCCAATTTTTCAAACAATCTGGGCATAAGATAGTCAACCACGGACATTTTTGTTATTTGAGTGATTATTCTTGCCAACATTGCGGTACATTCGTTTACATATCTGAATTTCTCGCCCGGTGCCGCTTCCCATTTTGCGTTAATTAAATCTTCATCCCAATTCGTTTTTGCCTTGTCAATCAAGGGGGACGGAACTTTTCCCGACTTCATAGAGACAAGATGACGGACTGTAAGCATTTTGAGTCTCTCGTCTTTCTCTCGTCCTTTAAGATATTCAGGTAAAATATCAACGACTTTTGAATCAAATCCGATTAAATTTTCTTCTAATGCAAATCCCAAGGCGATGGAGATAATACTTTTGCTTATTGAGTACATACAATGTGGTGTATCGGCGGTATAGGGGTATCTGTGACACTCAAAGGCTATAATACCATCCCTGATAATCATAACCGAATGATAATATAGTTTCAATTCTTTAGCTTGGGTCAAAACTCTTTTTATTACATTGCTGTCAAAGCCGAGATTTTCAGGTGCAGTTGCTCTTTGTAATTTCATTTTCATCACCGTTGACATTATACAGCAAAATTTCACAAATTGCAATATTAATATTTATATTGACAAGCCGATAAAATCGTTGTATAATCATAACATCTATAAGTATGTATAGACGATATTTTCAAGCTTGAAAGGAAAATTTAATTTATGTTAGACCCCGACCCGCGAAGTATTATGCTCTTAACTGTTGGTGCACATGAAACTACAATCGCTTCCGTGCTTATTAAAGTTGCCATTCTTTTTGCCCTGATTTTGGTAAATGCATTTTTCTCAATGAGCGAAATTGCAATAATTACATTAAATGACAACAAAATTGAACGCATGGCAAACGAAGGGCATAAGAAAGCTCGCCGTATCGTAAAGCTGATTTCCGACTCGTCAAGATTTTTATCCACTATCCAGATTGGTGTTACCTTGGCTGGTTTCTTGACAAGTGCAACCGCTGCTCAATCATTTGCTCCGCTTATTTCCGCAAAACTCGCTTTGCATATCACCGCCGTTCCTAAATCTGTAATTGATGCGGTAATTTCTTTTCTCATAACCATCCTGATGTCATATTTTTCACTTGTATTAGGCGAATTAGTGCCTAAAAAAGTCGGTATGGCAAAAGCTGAGAAAGTCTCTTTTGCAGTCGTCGATCTTCTCTTGTTTTTCTCCAAAATTACGAAACCCTTTGTCAAGTTGCTCTCTGTATCGACAAATGCAGTTGTTCGTTTGTTCGGGATAGATCCGAATATCCACGCCGAAGAAGTTACGGAAGAAGAGATTAAGATGCTTGTTGATGTCGGCGAAGAAAAAGGTGTTATTGAAAACACTCAAGCCGAGATGATAAGCAATATTTTTGAGATAGATGATATTGATGCCGGGGATGTAATGACACATCGAGTTGACATTGTTGCCGTTGAGATTGAAGATGATTTTGAGGATGTTCTCAGACAGGTTCTTGAAGAAGGTTATTCAAGAATTCCCGTCTATGAAGAGGATCTTGACAATATTGTCGGCGTGCTTTACCTTAAAGATTTGCTTAAATATGTCGGAAAAAATATTGATGAAGGCACTACATTAAAGAGCATAATGCGTCCCGCCTATGCTGTACCGGAATCAAAAAAATGCGGCGATATTCTTCGAGAAATGATTGAAAAACAAATTCAAATGCTTATCGTTATTGATGAATACGGCGGAACTGCCGGTCTGGTTACATTTGAAGATATTGTTGAGTCGATTATCGGCAATGTTCGTGATGAATATGACGACGAAGAAGATGATATCAGCAAGATAAATGATTCAATCTACACGGTCGATGGCTCAGCGGATATTGAAGAAATAAATGATATGCTCGGAATAAATCTTCCGACTGATGAGTTTGATACCATCGCCGGTTTGATTATGGACAAACTCGGCAAAATTCCGGTTGACGGCGAAATGGACAGTGATGAACTTTTCGGCAAACTTAAATTTACCGTTCTGAGCGTTGACGGAAGACGAATTGAAAAAGTTAAACTTGAGCTTATTCCTCAAGAAAAAGAAAACATAGAAGAAGATGACTAAATTTTGCTCTCTCGCCTGTTCGAGAGGGTTTTTATTTTGGATTTCAGAAATAAATTGATATTTCTTGACAATTTAATTTCAGTGTGCTATAATATAGTGATGTGTTATATAGTGAGGAAATTATGAGCGAAATTTCAAGAATTAAAGAACGTGAACAAGCAGTCATATATATATTTGAAAAACAGTTTCAAACGGACGAAAATGTTGCTGATTTAGCATTATTATCGGTTATGTGCGAAACCACAGTAACATCCGAATATTCGGTAAAACTTGCCGAAACGGCTGAGAAAAATATCGCCGAAATTGATGAGCTTATATCCAAAAATCTCAAAACAGGCTGGACAATTTTTCGTATACCGAAAATTGTTTTGGCAATTCTTCGTATAGCTATTACCGAGATTAAATATATTGACGAAATTCCCGTAAGTGTTGCAATAAATGAAGCGGTTGAACTTGCAAAAAAATATGCAACAGATAAAGAAAAAGGCTTTATAAACGGTCTTTTAGCTTCAATTGCCAAGGAAAGCTCAAATGAGTAAATTTTTGGGTATCGACACGAGCAATTACACAACTTCCGTCTGTATTTATGATACCGAAAATAATTCCGTAATTTCAAAAAGAAAACTTCTTCCGGTAAAACAAGGTGAACTTGGCGTCCGTCAGAGCGATGCGGTTTTTCATCACACAGTACAACTCGCCGACTTATTTGATGAGTTTGATTTTGCGGATGACCTTGATGCAGTAAGCGTTTCAAATCGTCCCTGCGACAAAGAAGGTTCTTATTTTCCCTGTTTCTTGGTCGGAGAAAATACCGGTAGAATAATTGCGAAAACTCATAATATTCCCCTATATCAAAATTCCCATCAACAGGGACATATTATGGCTGCTTTATACAGCTCTAATCACCTTAATTTAATAAACCAAAATTTCATTGCTTTTCATGTGTCGGGCGGGACAACTGAAGCGGTTTTATGTTCGCCTGATGACGAAAAGATTATTAAAACTGAAAATATCGCAAATTCTCTTGACTTAAATGCCGGTCAGGTTATTGACAGAATCGGTGTAAAAATGGGGCTTCCTTTCCCCGCCGGTAAATATATTGACGAACTTGCTCAAAAAAGCCTACGTAAATTTAAGATTAAACCCTTTATGCGTAACGGTTGTCCGTCTTTGTCGGGTTTGCAGAACAAGTGCGAAGATATGCTCAAAAACGGCGAAAGCAAAGAAGATATTGCACTTTATTGTCTTAAATTCATTCAAACCGCTCTTGAAAATATGATGCTTGATATTCTCAAAAAACAAGGAGATTTGCCTGTCGTCTTTTCAGGTGGCGTAATGTCGAATTCAATAATCAGAAAATATTTCACAGATAAATACAATGCAGTATTTGCCGAACCGCAATTTAGCACGGACAATGCTGTCGGAACGGCGATATTGGGTGCATACAAATATGATAAAACAAAACATAACGGTATCACAACTTAACAGATTTTTAAAGTCGTATATTGAAAGCGAACCCCGACTTTCGAATATTGCAGTTGTCGGAGAAATCTCCAATTTTAAACACTATATTCAGACGGGACATATGTATTTTTCGCTTAAGGACGAAGAATCTCAAATCTCGGCGGTAATGTTCAATTACAGTGCGGCGACATTAAAATTCAAACCCGAAAACGGAATGAAGGTCATTGCGACGGGCAAAGTGTCTGTTTATGAAAAAAACGGAAACTATCAACTCTATGTCTCAAAAATGGAGCCGGACGGAACGGGTGCTTTGCAAATTGCATATGAACAGCTTAAAAAGAAACTCGCCGAGGAAGGTCTTTTTGATGAGACAAGAAAACGACCTATTCCCCGTTTTCCTCAAAAAATCGGAGTAATTACAAGTCCTCAGGGTGCTGCAGTTAAAGATATTTTTAATGTTTTAGGCAGACGCTATCCGCAGGCTGAAATAGTATTTTGCCCCGCCCTTGTGCAAGGAGATACCGCTGCTCCCTCTCTGATTTCAGCACTAAAAAAACTTAATTCTTTTGATGATATTGACACAATTATAATCGGTCGCGGCGGCGGCTCAATGGAAGATTTATGGTGCTTTAACGATGAAAATTTGGTGCGTGAAATTGCTGCTTCAAAAATTCCCGTTATAAGTGCCGTCGGACATGAAACCGACTTTTCACTTTCCGATTTTGCAGCGGATTTAAGGGCTGCAACTCCCTCTGCGGCAGCTGAACTTGCCGTTCCGGATATTATTGAACTTCGTGAAAATGTTATAAGTTTATATTTAAGACTTCAGCACTTATATAAAACTTACATTTCAAATGAAGAATTGAAAATCGGTAATTTCTCCGCAAGAGTAAGCCAAACGGGGATATTACAATATATTTCCATACGCGAAAATGATATAAATAATCTGATGATACGACTTGATTTTGCATCACAGCGAAAATTTGATGAATGTGAAAACCAATTTTCCGCACTTGTTACACGACTTGATGCGATTAGTCCCTTAAAGACGATGAAAAGAGGTTATTCTTTAGCCACGATTGATGACAAAATAATTAAATCGACTAAGGGAATTAAAATCGGAGATGTGATAAATCTCAGTTTGTCAAAAGGCAAATTGGATTGCGAGGTAATCAAAATTGACTGAAAAAATGACTTATGAACAGGCAGTAAAAGAACTGCAGAAAATAGTTGAAAAACTCGAAAAGGGCAATGTGCCGCTTGATGATACAGTGAAATTATACGAACAAGGCATAAAATTATCTGCTTTTTGCTCAAAGAAATTAGCTGATTGCAAGCAGAAAATTACTGAGATTGAATAGGTGCAAAATGAAATTAGATGATATAAAAACAAGAATAGATGAAGCTGTTATTGAATATTTGCCCATTGTTGACGAAGAACATTCTTATATCGTTGACATTATGAAATATTCACTTGAAAACGGCGGAAAGAGAATTCGTCCCTATCTTTGTTTAGCTTTTTGTGCCATGTGTGGCGGAGATCCCAATAAGGCGATACCCTTCGCCGTTGCACTTGAATACATACACACTTATTCGCTAATTCACGACGATTTGCCTTGTATGGATGATGACGATATGAGAAGAGGCAAACCATCGGCACATAAAAAATTCGGTGAAGCAAATGCACTTTTGGCAGGCGATGCACTTTTAACGCATGCATTCGGAACAATAACAAGAAGTCCTCTGCCTCCTACAATTAAAATTTACGCCATATCCGCTCTGTCCGCTTTTGCCGGCGTTGACGGAATGATTGGCGGACAGTATATGGATCTGCTTAACGAAACGAGAGATGCAGATTTAGTAAAATTACTCATGACTGACAACTTAAAGACAGGTGCATTGATTAAAGCAGCCTGCACATTAGGTTGTTATGCCGCAGATGCCACTCCCGATGAAATTGAAGCGGCTCAGGAATATGCCGAAAATTTGGGAATTGCTTTCCAGATTCAGGATGATATTCTTGATGTTACAGCTACAAGCGAAGAGTTGGGCAAGCCTGCACAAAGTGATATAAAAAATGAGAAAAGCACTTATGTTTCAGTGCTTGGTCTTGAAGATGCAAAAGCTGCTGTATATAACTATACAATTGCGGCTGTTGACGCTCTTTCAATCTGGGGAGAGCGTGCAAATGATTTGATTGAATTTTCAAATATACTTATTGACAGGAAAAACTGATGGATGATTACAAATATCTGTCCAATATTCAATCTCCTGATGATGTAAAGAAATTAAACAAAGACGAATTAAATATATTGGCAGATGAAATCAGGAAAGAACTTATAACGACTGTTTCCAAAACAGGCGGTCATCTTGCATCCAATTTGGGTGTGGTGGAGCTGACTGTTGCCTTGCATAAAGTATTTAATTCCCCTAATGATAAGATAGTTTGGGATGTAGGTCATCAATCTTACGTCCACAAACTTTTAACGGGCAGATTTGAAGAGTTTGATACCCTTCGTCAGGAACATGGTTTATCGGGTTTTACCCGTCCTGATGAGAGCGAACACGATATTTTCTTCAGCGGACACAGTTCGGTTGCTCTTTCTGCCGCTTTGGGTGTTGCCACAGCCAATAAAATTAAGGGCAAAAACGATTATACCATTGCAGTTGTCGGTGACGGTGCGTTTACCGGCGGTGAGGTATATGAAGCGATGAACAATGCCGGAAAAAGCAAGACAAAACTTATTGTAATATTCAATGACAACAATATGTCTATCTCTCAAAATGTCGGTGCTTTAGCAAAATATTTCGCAAAAGTTCGCTCTAATCCTCGATATTTCCGCCTAAAAGCCCGCACAGAGAAAATTATTAACTACATCCCCTTCGTCGGTGTAAAAATTTCAAATGCTATATTCAGATTAAAAACAAAAATTAAAAACCTGATATATAACAGTACAATATTTGAAGACTTGGGATTCAGATATATGGGTCCGATTTACGGTCATGATATACCCGCCCTTATTGATGCACTTGAAGGTGCAAAAGCTGCAAATATTCCCGTTATGCTTCATATTAAAACGGTTAAAGGCAAAGGTTATACTTTAGCCGAACAACATCCGAGTGAATTTCACGGTATATCTCAGTTTGATCCCGATACCGGTGAAAGAAAATCAAGCTCTCCCGACTATTCCGCCGCATTCGGTGATTATCTTGTTTCTGCCGCTTCAAATGATAAGCGAATTTGTGCCGTTACCGCGGCGATGGGACTTAGTACCGGACTTAATAAATTTGCAGAAAAATTCCCGTCCCGTTTCTTTGATGTCGGTATTGCAGAACAACATGCCGTAACATTCTGTGCAGGTCTTTCCAGAGGTGGAATGGTGCCTGTATTTGCGGTATATTCTTCTTTCCTTCAACGTACCTATGACCAGATTGTTCACGACGGAACATTACAGAGATTACATATGATACTTGCGATTGACCGTGCAGGTTTTGTCGGTGCAGACGGAGAAACGCATAATGGTCTTTTAGATGTAGCAATGCTCAATTCCATTCCGGAAACAACAATTTATGCTCCTGCATCTTTTGCAGAAATGAGAAATTGTTTTTATAAGGCGTTATACAAAGAAAAAGGTCTTGTTGCTGTCCGTTATAACCGTGGCAGTGAGATAATGTTGCCGAATGATTTTGTAACATTATTCGGTGATTATGATATTTACGGCAATGATGAGCATCCCGTTTGTATAGTAACTTACGGACGCACATTTGCTTTTGCAGCTGCCGCACTAAAAGATTTGAGCAAAAAAGGTATAAATGCCTTTATCGTAAAATTAAATCGAATTAAACCCTTGCCGGATATTTTTGATATTGTAAATAGCAAATCTGTATTCTTTTTTGAAGAAGGACAGAAATTGGGCGGTATTGCCGAAACTCTCAGTGCAAATCTGTTAGAAAACGGATTTAAGGGAAAATATCTCATAAAAGCGGTTGATGATGAATTTGTAATGCATGCTGAAGTGTCAAGCCAGCTTCACGCATACGGACTTGATACCGAAGGTGTTATTGATTTTATAAGTAAAAATACAAATATTGAGAAAAAGATGGATATTGAAGACGAGGAGTCTGACCAGACACCGATTCCTGAAACAGAAAATGCTATTGAAAAATTACTCTGTTCGATTAATTCAAATCCCAATGATGCTCTTGATATTGACGTTGAGAGCAATATCGATGAAGCTAATGAAAAAAATATATAAAAGGAGATACTTATGATTATTTTCCGCCGAATCATTTGTTTGTTGTTGGCTATGCTTGACATTTATTTGTACCCGAACACAAATAAGCATTTTTTCATCAACAAAGCAAATATCGAGTTACATGTCAATGCCTGCGAGGAATATCAGGAAATTACGGGCTTTGGTGCTTCCGCTTGTTGGTGGTCGCAAAATTGCGGTAATTCGGAATATGCCGACGAGGTTGCACAAAAACTTTATTCAAAAGACGGACTTGCTCTGAATGTTTACAGATACAATATCGGTGCAGGCGAAAAAGACAATCCCAATTCACGTATCGGTCGCTGGCGAGCAACAGAAAGTTTTTACTATCTTAATGAGGAAACGGGTGAATATGAATACGACTTCTCACGTGATGCAGCTGCTCAAAATATGTTAGACAAATGTCTTGCCTTAGGTTGCATTGACACAGTTGTTCTCTTTGCCAATTCTCCGCATTTTTCAATGACCGTCTCCGGTCAGGCATCGGGCGGTTTGGAGGATTATGTATCAAACCTTCCTCCTGAAAATTATGAGGCTTATGCTGACTATTTCCTGACTATTACGAGATATTTCCTTGATAAAGGTGTGCCTGTAAAGTACATAAGTCCCGTAAATGAACCTCAGTGGAGCTGGGGCGGCGGTTGGGTAAGTCAAGAGGGCTGCCATTATGAAAAAGATGAGCTTATTGAGCTTTATCGCGTGTTTGCAAGAAAAATAAAGGCAAGCGGGCTTGATGTAAAACTTTCAGGTCCCGAAAGCGGTCAGCTCGGTTGGCTTAATGATGAATATTTTGCCGATATGTATAAAGACCCCGAAATTCGTGAAGTTCTCGGCAATTTCTCATATCACAGCTATTGGATTGACGGCAATCTGAAAATAAAATCCGATTTCGGTGATTTGGTTACTCGTGAATATTCCGATATGGAAATTATAATGAGTGAATGGTGTGAACTTCCCTGCACTCATGCCATTGATGACTTTGAAGGTGCAATGATAATGGCAAAGACGATATATTCCGATATTGTCGAATCAAATGCAAATTCTTGGTCTGCCTGGGTTGGTGTCAACGATTATGGAATAAACGCAGAGGGCAAGAAAATTTCTGACGGTCTTTTAGTTGCCAACCAGAGCTTCACAGAATTAAGCACGGCAATGAGATATTATGCACTTAAACACTACTCACGTTTTATTCCCGACGGCTCTGTTCGTATCGGTGTAAGCAATGCAATTAAAGATGGTTACGGCAATTGGGATGCGGGTACTTATCAACAATATCTCTATTAT
>Ga0123335_1001800_pt1 | contig 33753 bp, 22 predicted proteins | sample BiotimSIPDNA_2_FD_89707 | JGI IMG/M metagenome (GOLD analysis project Ga0123335, IMG submission 89707) | Anaerobic biogas reactor microbial communites from Washington, USA - Biogas_R2 time_0 SIP DNA | ecosystem: Engineered > Bioreactor > Anaerobic > Unclassified | place: Washington, USA... | reverse complement strand
TGATCCTCCTGTAAATATTAATGTGATTTGTTTTTAATCAAAACTGAACATAGTATTCTTTAGCTGTGAGTCATTTGAATGCAAGAGCCTTATAACTGTTTCCAGTTGTAACAAGAGATGACTCTTTTATTCTTTTGCGCTCATGAGGTTACTGAAAGACTTATAAGTATCCTGATTTTAGCGGGCTGGTCGGGTTTAACAAGAAGATTCAGTACTCTCGCGGTCCGTTCACCGGCCGCCCTCCCCTTAATAATGAAAAATAACTGATGAAGTAACCAAAATCAATGCAAGAGGCAAAGATGGCCAGCCATGAACAGTGATGCAAACAATGAAACTTCATAGCTGCTCTAAACTGCAATTTTGTGGCGTGTAGACAACTGTTTTGATTCTGGTTTCAGAACATTTTTGATTCACCATTAGTAACTTAATTCATTAATGGATTACTTAATAATAAGAACAGTTCTGAATCCGACTGTTTCATTTCCAGTTTTGGGATTCAGTTTGCTTCGTGATCCGGATTGAGCATAATAGTCACTGTGCTTCCAGCTACCACCTCGAATAACCCTTTCAATTCCAATTTGTGGCCCTGCCGGGTTATCTTGAGGACTAACTGAATAATACTGTGCATCATACCAGTCGTTACACCATTCCCATAAATTTCCTGACATATCATATAATCCATATTGATTTGCTGCTTTTTTCCCGACTTCATGCACCTCGTTACCGCTTGTCAAACTAACCCAGGCATGGTTCTCCGTTTTAATACGTTCGTTTCCCCAATAAAAGAGGCTTTTTGTACCTGCCCTGCATGCAAATTCCCACTCAGCTTCTGTTGGCAGCCTGTAGCCAACAGCAACATCATCAATCACCAGACCTTCGAGACTGCATTTTTTCCCGGGAGTTCCAATTATCATGGTGTACTTGTAAACCGTATCAAGATTCTCTTGTCTGCTTCTGCTGTTACAGAATAAAACAGCATCAAACCATGATATATCTGAAACAGGAAAATTACCTTCACCATCTTGCGCTTTTTTGATTCCTGTAATTGATTCGAAAAACTCATTAGTTATCTCGGTTGAATCAATCCAGAAATTATAATCTAAAGAGACAGTGTGTACAAATGATTCATGCTGTAAAAAACCTTTCTGCCCCATGGAAAAACTTTCATCTTTGCTTTTAATAAGTTTCATTCTTTGGGGACAGTCTGGAGTACTTTCTGTTGTAAAATCCCCGCAGATAGCTATGCTGTCTTCAAACAAGTCTTTTACACATAAACGCCAGGAGTATTTTGTACCCGGCATGATATTTTTTACAATACATGAAGATTCTTTACCGGAATAAACCAGATTCTGGACCGAATCATACTTGCCAAGATAAAAATAGAAAGTAAGCGTATCGCTGTTACTGTCCGGATCAGTTGCCTGGAATTCAAAAGCGATATCACCCAATAAGTCGGGAAAATTAAACGATTTGAATTTTGCTGGCTCATCAGGTTCTGGATTTATCAAAGCAGCTGAAGCAGGTACTCTGTTAAAAGATATTTCAAAAGTATCTGCAGTAAGAATATCATACGTATTGACTGCAGCCCATATTACCTCTAAAGGTCCATTGTTTATATTGGAAAATGTATAGCTGGCTGTTGTTATGGTGTCCCATCCACTATCTCCAATATTGATCAGATAATTAACGATTTCGCAATCAGGATCTTCTGCAGTAAAATTTATGAAAACTTCTGCACTGCTGTTTACAGAAGTGTCTGCAATTTTTTCAATCAGAGGTTTATATAATACAACAGTAACGGTCAAACTGTCCGGCAACGAAACCTGATCGCTGCTGTTAACAGCTTTGATATAAATCTTGTGATCACCTGTATCTGCAGGTTTTGTCCATTTTAAAGTATAAGGTTCAGTTACAGGAAGCGTATCCCACTCATTATCACCTTTTTTCCAGCAAAAAACACTTACATTTTCATTCGAACCCAAAGGTCTGATTTTTATTTCCTGGTTTACTGCAACAGTAGTGTCGTTCCCAGCATATACTTTTGGAGGGTGATAGTTAATTCCATAAGGGTCCAGTGGATTATCCCACTGCTTTGGATTATCAATACTGGTACATGCAACCACAAAACCAATTGTTGTTGCAAAGAAGATATATAAATACTGATATCGGAAATTCCTTGAAATCATTTAAACCTGCTGTTTCAAATCAGTAAACATAATACGAATCAGAAAATGAACGAAAATCCGAAACCGGCAAAAGCCATACCCGCAGCACCAAGAAGGATATTTCGTAAATCTATCGACTTTTTGGCATCTTTTCTGTACTCGGAATAGGATTTCTTATAGTGCGCGAAATCTGCCGTTGCATTGTCATATTCCATGGCCATTTGGTTTGCATCAGATACACTGGAGCGTGCCTGTATCTCATAATATATCCCGGTTCCTGCAAGTGATGCCGTGACAACCCCGAAAATAACTTTTCGCCATCTCTGGCGTGCCCGTTTTTCCTTAAGGTTAACAGAGGCAATAGAATCCTTATATGCCTGTGAATGTTCGAGTATAAAACTGTGTTTACCAATATTACCGGTAGAGAGATATATTTCCTCATTAATCGGTTCATAGCCGGGTAAATTCAATTTGATTTTGTGTTTTCCCGGTTTTGTATAGTTATTTTGATAAGGCACCATTCCATAATCTTCATCATCAATAAAAAGCTGAGCTTCAGACGGACTCGAGTTTATTTCCACACCGGCACAATCTATACTGCAATCGAAAACAATCCGTCTCTCCTCATTCGGTTTAAAAATGAAACTGGAAGAAAATACAACTGAATCGTTTTTATGGATCTGGATTTTTTTTTCTCCAACAGAAACTGTATACCATCCACCAATATCATGATTAATGATTTTTCCATCTGCTTTAACAACAGCATCAGATGGACAATTGATTATTATGAAACGGGTAACACCTGTTGTATCTTGAGCACAGGTAAACATCACAAAATACACAACAAAAATTATCCAGTAATACAGGCATTTTTTTTCTGATTGCAATATTTTCGACATTGATATTTTAGGTTTATATCTCATTTTGGATCCGGTATTGGTTGTATACAGATTTATCACCTATTACTCATATTTGGACCTGTGATATACATTCCAGGAGAAACTTTCAATTCATCTCTTTGCGGAATATATTTGTTACTGATAACAGTTCTTCCCATTATATCAAAAACTGATTGTTTTGTATTTATATTATTGAACTTACGACAATCGATTTTTCTTCCGAATGAGATAATGACATCAGGCAAGACTTGATTTTTTTCATGCGTGTTTTCTTTAACGGCATATCTTGATATTGATCTTGTAGAGAATTTTTTTACCAGGCTGACATTATCAATGAAAAGAGCTGAAGCAGACAATCCACAATTAAATTCAATTCTGGCAAAACCGGCATTCTCCTTTACGGTAAATTCGACAGAGTGTTCTATGGGTTCATTTGTAAGCGATATCATATTGCTGGAGTCTTCCAGGAAACTTTCATGCGGTGATTCACTTCTGTTAACTTCAACAGACATAGAATCATTTACTTCTGAATATACTGTGCAGGATAGTATATAAGTAACATTTTCCTGTAGCAGAAGATTATCCTGAATGAATTGAATATGCCATGGTTGGGATCCTGATGATTCAACCTGGATTTTGCTTACACCATCTATAACAGACAGGGATGCACTGCCATCATAAACGTCAAATTTCCACCCGATATTTTCATTGGTAAACGTTCCATTGTATACCAACTCGGTTTGTGGTGCAATCTCGAAAAGACCGCTGATATCAGAAATTTCCTGCTCAACATTTTCAGCAGAAATTCGCAAAAGGCACCACGGCGAATATATACCTGAGGGCAGCCATTTGTAAGAACCCGAATCCGGGATTCCAGAATCTAAAGTTTCCCAATTCAAGCCATTGTTTTTTGAAAATTCAATTTTAACAGGTGTTTCGTTTCCAAGGCTTGACCATGTGATATCAATCTCTGAACCCTCATGTATACATATACCTTCTTCAGGTGTTTTCAATTCCAGAACTGGTTTATCTGTTTCGATTATTTTAACTTCCGAAAGGAGTATGTCACCGGTTTGAGTACCGCAGTTAAATTCTATTCTTGCGTTGGAATCTGAAGGGTATTTCATGATAAAAACATACTCAAACTTTTGAGGATAATTTGTCAGGGAAACGGTATCACGTTTTGAATAAGGCTGGTAATCATTGCCATCCCGGCTTATCGAAGTCTCAATTGTTCTGGGGTTGTTTGATGAGGCTATGAATGAAAACTGGTAAATTTTGCCGGAATCTATTTCTATGTTGTTTTGCGTAAACTGAATAGACCATGTTTGTGGTCCCGGATTTTCAATGGTTATTGTATAACCCTGGTCGGAAAGAGAACCATAGGAAACTGCACCATCATAATTACCCAAATACCAGGCAGATGTATCACTGATATCTTTAATAATACTGGGTTGTCCCAAAGAGTATAAAGCTAAAGAAAATATGAGTAGTATGGTTTGAACAGTGCATTTCATGCACGCTCCTTCGGGTCCTGGTCCAAATTTATACGTTTAACAATAACAAAAATAACAATAATAAAACATAAATAAAATAATTATGTTATATGACTACTTAAATGACCAGTAGAATTTTCTCTGAATGTATTGAGGGGTAATAAAAAACATGTCAGAAAAGGTATTCTGACTTAAACATCCTGGACGGGAGGTATTGAGAAATTCAAAAAGGTCTCTGTAAAGATAGATTATGTTGAATAGAAAATCAATTCCAATTCATTCCTCAACCAGAAATATTATCCTGAGTTTTAAGTTGTGTAAAATATATAGATTTCGTGTTTAAATTAAATTTATATTCAACAATATCAGTAATTTATCGAAGGATATCCGAAAAACAAATGGTTGTTGACGTTCATTGGATATGGTGGATTTCCTGGATTCTTGCATTCTTCACTGTACCAAGCGTGCTTTTTCAGAAAGCCGGAAGACCATCATCAGCATTTAGCTGGATTCTTATGTTGTTTATGTTCCCACCGCTTGCCCTGATATTCTGGTGGACTTTCGGACGAACACATCTGAAATTCAGACGTGAAAGGAGAAAACTTTCTGAAAATCATTTCGAGAAGAAACTTTTACAGTATAATCTTTCTGCTGTTAAATCGGTTCAGGCTGACAGTGCATTATTTAATCTTGCGAATATTCACGATGAACTGAAAAACAGAGTATTTCAACCTACTTCGGGTAATGAAGTCACTCTTTTCCCTGATACCGAAAAAACCTATACAGCATGGTTCAATTCAATAAAAAAAGCCAAACATCACATCCATCTTCTTTTCTATGAATGGGAAAATGACCATATGGGGCTGAAGCTGCGTGATGCACTTGTTGCTTCTGCTTTACGTGGTGTAAAAATAAGAATTCTTGTTGATGCGATCGGAACGAAGATATCGATGCGTTTCTTTGAACCATTGAAGAAGGCAGGTGCAAAAGTTGAAAAGTTTTTACCGATCAGTCTGATCTCAAGACCTGCCACAATCAATTTCAGAAATCATCGGAAATTAATTGTTATTGATGGGAATGAAGCATTTATCGGTGGAATGAATGTAGGTGACAAATACCAGAAATGGCTGGATCTGGGAATCTGTCTCAAGGGACCCGGAGTTGATCAGGTACAAGAGATATTCTGTGATGACTGGTTTTTTGCTGTGGGTGAAGACCTTCCGTATTCTGATTATTTCAGAGCACATTCGGTTTATAGCAAAAATAGCAACAACATCAATTCCTGTTCAGGATGTTTTTGTGCAACTATCGCCGGCGGACCACATCAGAAATTTAATGTCATAAAAGAAGCTACAGTTATGGCTCTAAACTCGGCAAAAGAAAGAATATGGATTATGACACCATATTTTATTCCCGATACCCTGCTTATAACCATATTAAGAATTGCATGGTATAATGGAGTAGATATTCGGGTAATCGTACCAGCAAAAAACAACAAATATTTCGTAAAACGAGCATCACGTGCCTATTATCCACTGCTTCTTCATGCCGGAGTAAGAATTTTTGAGTACGATGGAATGGTACATGCAAAGGTAGGTGTTATAGATAATAATCTGATGTATATCGGAAGTGCAAATCTTGACCAAAGAAGTTTCAGACTGAATTTTGAACTAAGTTGTTTTATTGAATCTGTAAAACTTAATAAAAATTGCATGTCAATTTTTATGGGTGTACTTGATAGATGCACAGAAATCAATCCTCATGACTATGAAAAGCTTACCTGGGTTTCCAGAGTAACAGACGCATTCTTTCATCTGTTCAGTCCGCTGCTATAATCGGTCGTAAACTTTAAAGAACAAATAAAAGGTGTGCATACATCACAGACCAGATTGCATCTTTCTATCCCCGACATCAGCTCAGGAATAACAATCAAATCTGGTTTTTTGAGCATAGACAAGATTGTCGAAATAAATTGAAGAAACCTGTGTAAAGAAAAACACCATTCAGATTGGATTTAATCAGCCTTGAACACTGCCATTATTACTGTAATAAGCTTTGAATCTAAAATCCGTTTTTCATCATGCCAAGTAAAAAAAATCCCAGACCAGAAAAAACCGAAGTGATATCGTAAGTTAACACCCTCGAATCGTCAATAATGTTACCTGCTCCATTTATTATCAATAACAGACCAATAACAATAAATCCTATTTTTATTTTTTTATTCATTATTTTCCTTACTGATCTCGCAAAAAAATCATTGTTATTCAGGCCTTATTTGAATATTGGTGAAATACTGATGTCTCCCTCAAGCGAAAAGATCCGTGGATTTTCTGTATTTTTATCAGACCACATTACAAATTGCCTTCCCGCTTCAGGAATGGCCTTAACTCTCAAAGGAATGGATGTAAAATAGGTTCCTTTAAAAGATGAACTTTTTATCGGCATGTCATTTATACAAACGATACCGCTATTTGATGCAATATTTACACTGCAGGTTGTCTTACACCCAAACCTTTTACCGATAAAATCATAGATGTATTGTCCCCTTTCCTGTCCGAACTCCTTGAGTTTCCTGACATCCTGCTTCCAGTCATCATAACTACGTTCATCAGGATACCAGAATTCATAATCCCGTTTAATTTCTGGCTCAATTTCATTAGCAAACTGATCTATTCTTGAAAGAATTCTATCAGGGCTAAAATTTGTTGCTAAAAGGGTTGCGAATCTGTTAATGAAATCCTCTTTAAAAGAATGGTTCTGGAGCAATGCCCTCAAAGGATAAGTATAATCTTTTCCATTCGGGTAATCATCATCACCTTTTGAATCATCAAGCGCGAATTCCAGAGTATTATAATCTATACGACGAGCTTCTTCAGAAAAACCCCAATTTCCAAATCCATAATCTGTATCAAAAACAAGCCACCTCCATCTGCCTTTTTCATTGCGTTCTCTCCAATACCGACAGTTATTGGCAGGCCAGTCTGTATTATTTATAAAAATCTGAAATGCCATATAATCAATGAAATTATAAATTTCCATTTCATTTTTGATTAATGTGAAAATAGAATCTGACAATTCACGTTCTGCATTAGTTCCTGATTTTTTAAAGTACGAATTGAGAGTTAACCAGTTATCGGGAGTTCCGCATTTCATCATGCCACTGATATCAAAAAAATCAATCTCTTCTTTGGTAAGACCATGGTTTGAATACACATAATCGTGATTCGCAGGTTCCATTAGCTGATGTAAACCGTAGTATTTACCATTAATAAAAACAATGACAGGCCTGTATTTTTGATAATCTATATTGCGATCATCAATCAGAGATTGCATAAAAGGATCTTCAATAAAGGCTTTTTGTGAATTTCCACCATTATTCCGAAGTACCAGTTTTTTGAATTTCGTTACTTCTGGTGCAAACGGAAAAACCGGATAATCTAATTCAGATGAACCGTATTTTTCTCTGAAATCAACAGCGAGCGATTTTTTTCTTTCTGCCTTGCTCCAGTTTCCTGCAATACTCAAACCACCATCAATACCGAACTTTTTCTTTTTATCTTTATCAAAGAATTCTATATGGGCAATTATCTCCTTTTCTTGCCAGAAGTTTGCACCAAAATAAGGATATTCATCACTTGCGTTTGGTCCATCCATATATATCCCGCTGTCTGCATCAAATAAAAGTGATGGATTGGTTGATAATGAAACAATTGGCAAGGTAACTTTTTCATTGATAAAAAAGGTTTCTGTCTGTATATTCGATCCGGCAAGACCATCTCCAAAAGAAGCATAACGAAGCACAGAAGTAGAATCAATTTTTATGGGTTTTGAATATACCGGGCTTTTTCTATTCGGTATACTACCATCCAATGTGTAATGTATTTGCTGATTTTTTGCTGAAGAAAACAATTCAACCGAAACCGGTTTACTGTAAAATCCTCCCCGCTTTACTATTTGAGGTATATCAGCTATACCATTATAATATTCTTCCTTGTTTTTTGCTCCCGGAGTCGGGTCTACCAAAACTTTCCATTCTTTATCAATAATGCCCTGTGTAAAGTAATGAGGAACTACAGATAATTTTACAAAGTCGTAAACAACAGTATCCTGGTTAGTGAGAAACAATCCACTTTCATTTCCAGACAACTTGAAATTTGTATGAAGATTATATCCGGAATGTGTAAAAACCATTCCCGAAAGAGTGAATGAAACAGAACCAAAATTGTATTCCTTTGCCTCAATACGGAGTCCGGTTAGTTGTGTCAAATCCAGCCCTTTAGTACCTTGAACCAATTGAATCTGGTATTCATCATCTTTTATTCCGGTACCTGTTATGGTCTGATAAAACCCTTTCCATTCTGGAAAAGATTTCTGAACTAATCTGATTACAAGTTTTTTATTTTTCTCAAGAGTCATTTTGAGCTTTAAAGTATTATACATTGAGTAATCAGTTCCTGCTTTATGCTGCCTTTTAAACACAACAGAAAGCATTGCAGAACTCCAGTCCAGATCGGGTCTGTTATCAACCAGATTAATAGTCGCAGAAAGAACACGATTCTGGGTTGAATCTAAAGTTGTTAATTTTTCATATTCATAAGGTACAATAGTAGAATGACCGGGCAAATCCATACTGTCGGTCCACATGTTTGACACCAGGATTTTCACTGTATCATCTTGCGGTTTTGCAGGGATTTCAGAATGATTCAGTCCTGAAGCATATACAAGTATATATTGGTCCGGATCGATTTCGACATCCCTGAAACCCCACTTCTGTAAATCTGATTGATCATCCGAAAGAAAAAAACCGGAAAGGTCGATCTTTTTTTTACCTTTGTTATAAATTTCAATCCAGTCCGGATCATTGTTAAATTCATCAATTGTCGAACCACTGTTCTTGATACTTACTTCATTTATTACCAGATCGGAATTTTCTGCTGTTTTAAAAGGTAATGGAGGTGTTTCTGTTCGTTTGGGTTCTACTGTATCAATTTGAATACAACTGGAAAAGAACAACACTGCAATTATAACATTTAAAAATATGTGCATATAATACTCCTCAGTTTTTCTCTGTTATTTTCCGGGTGTACCACCGATTACATCAGAAGCTTTCCATTCAGCAGATTCACATCCCCATGATGAAAAAGATTTTCTTACAAGAGAATACCCGTCCCCATCAGCTTTTTTTGGCCAGGGATAATCATCTTTATAGCTGACAATATCTACACTTTGGTATGGTTTAACGATTGAGCCGGTTTTATCAATATATTCATCACCCGGTTTCTGAATTGAAACTGTCTCACCACTGTTGGATAGTTTTCCTGAATATGTAAATACTTTTATCGTCGGGTCAATAGAGTATTTTTTCCTGAAATCCTCTGGAGGCAAAGTTGAATCAATCAAAACGATACGTTCTTGGGGTTCAATATAGCTGAACAAGGGGAATTTAAAATCAATACCGTCTATTTTCCAACCATTATCAATATCGTAATCATCAAAAAGCTTTATTGTTTTTTCAGACCTGTTTATAATTTCAAGAAATTCTGCTTCACCATTCTCAGGATGATACATAATTTCTGTAATAATAATTTCACCTGAAAATGCAGAACTGTTGGTTTTACCTGGTGTAGCTTGTTCAAGTTTTGTACAAAAAGATGTTCCTTCACTGTTTTTCAACAAACCAAAAACAGAACCATTATCACAAGATTCATATTCTATTCCATGACTGTACCCGGTCAGAATTTCATCAGATGCACTGAAAAGATAGACTTGTCCACCTGCAATTGTAACTGAAATATCACTTTTAAACATCGACCCGTTAAAAACCAGATACCCTTCAGGTTCAACAATGCTATTTTCAGGAATAATGTATTTATAAGGGTCATGTCGATCATCAGTAAGGTACCATTTGCTGACATCTACCTTTTCAGTATCAGGGTTGTATAATTCAATCATATCCAGCTTATCAGAAAAAGATGAAGCAACTATTTCATTGACCAAAATTGAATAAATCTTTGAGCCACGATCCGGTTTCCCAGGAGAACCATTTATTTCTGATGAGGCTTTCCAGTTAGATGCATCTTTTTGATCTCCAGGATTCTCTTCATTAACAGTTACGATTGAAAAACCAGGGCCATCGGCAGCAGCAGGCCAGTTGCCGCTATCTTTATATTCTGTTTCGGCAATAACATTTCCGTGTAAATTACATAAAGTAACACGCTCGCCACTGTTACTTAATCGACCGGTAAAAATTCCCGCAATTGAAACATCTGGATACAGTTTTGTAAATAGTTCTTCACTATTGGTCAGAATAAAATAAACATCTTTATCAAGTATTATATTATCTGGGAATTGAAATTCAATACCACTGGAAAAGTAATATCCACCAATATTTACCCGCCCCAAAGACCGGTTTTTAAATTCTATAAACTCCAATGTGTCTGTACCTCTATTATACATAATCTCAGTTATTATAATGTCTACCTGGGATGATTCAAGAATTCCGGCTGGATTAATACAGTTTAAAAATGAAAGCCCAATTATACTAAAAACAATTAACCGTTTCATAAACCACCTTTGATTAATGTGCAGATCATCGTTAATTAATCGTCTCCTCAGGTATGATAAAATAATATTAAAAATTTTTTAACATTTCTGGAGAAGGATTATACATTTTTTTAATCAGGTATTTTGTATAAAGAAAAATTGAAAATGAGATCCGGATAATTTTGGAAAAACAGATATATCACCCATTCTGTCTGTCAAATATGAGCCTTGTTGTTGTTTATTATTTACAGATTGAATAAATCCTGTTCACGCATAAAAATGAATCAGAATCGCTTGTGATCTTACAACAAATGTTTGATAAAAGTTATTCGTACTCTATTCATTAATAATCAGTACAGATTTTTATGTAATTTTCCATAATCCAGTTTTTCTTTTGATAAAGGTTGTTTTTTTTCGTCTGGAATCCCGATTGCAATAATTGATTCTACCCTCAGGTGAGATGGTATTTTCAACAGGTTCTGAATATACTTTTCTGCAGATATCTCTGAATTGTGATGGCGATTTCTGATTTGAATCCAGCAGCTTCCCAATCCCAGTGAATGTGATTGAAGTTGTGCGATGATTGAAGCGATGGAACAATCTTCTACCCAGACATCCGACTTTGTCTCATCTCCACATACAACTATACCCAAAGGAGCATTTTCAAGAAAATTTGAACCGTGTGCCTTTGCCCTGGAAAGTTTTTTGAGTATCGCTAAATCATCAACCAGAATAAATTCCCATGGGTTGATGTTTCGCGATGAAGGAGACCTGAGCAACGCCTCTGCGATAAAATCCATAAGCTTCTTGTCCAGTGATTCGGGAACATATTTCCTAATGCTTCGTCTGTTTCGTAAGATATCAATCATGATTACCACCTTTTATCTTAATGAATTGTGTTTTTTTACATACCTGTAAACTTTCCAGGTGCAGGACATCCTTGCAGGAACTTTACGCGAGTCATTTTCTCGAACATTGGTATTAAGATTCAGATCCAGAACGCTTAATATGCAGGTATGGGATAACGATAAAGATTACGACAACGATTTTAGCTTTTTTTCTTCATTCTTCATTCATAATTCACCATTTTATTATGACCTTCACAGCCATAAAACCCTTTCTGCACAATACCGCTATGCAGCTCATTCCCGCACTGCGGGACAAGCTGTAAATTAATCGTTTCCATTCAGGTTTTATTGAAATCAGACTATTTGATTGACAATTAACCACCACATAGCTTGCACGGTATACCATCATTTGGTCCACAAGGACGCCCTTGGGAGGTCTTATAATACCGGCAAGATGAATTGTGCCTCTTATTTCCTGATTTTGTACACCAGTATCCGGTGTCTTTTTCAACAGATTCAGTAGTTGATTCTGAATCTGACAAAACCGGTTTCTGTGTCGTTAACAAATGTTTTAGTTGTTGCAGCTCACTTTTTAACTTCACAACTTCTTTTCCAAGATATGCAATTTCGTTCTCAAGCTTGCTGATCTTTGTACTGTCTGAAACGCAGATATCGCAAGCCGGGCTATTCCCTGTTAAAAGCAACAGGACAGCAACCGTAACACCAATATAAATAATATTCCTGTACATGTGAGTCCTCCGCTTTAATACTGTTTCCTATTATAAAGAGCGAAATTTTTTGATTGTGATAGTACTTTTCCTTTTTTGACATTTGTCATCAAGCTTTTCTAAGCAATTCAGGATAAAAACTAAGAACACTTTTCGGTTTTTTATCGAAGAATTCAAAAAACTGACCGCCCAAAAGCCAACTTACCACACAGGGAAACAAGCAAAGATTAACAATCAGATAAACCTAAAAACCCAATACAGGACTATATTTCCCTTACCGAATCGGTACCCACCCTGACCATTGCTTTTCCCATTCCTTCTACCGACAACATAAGAAAACGGGAATTCCGTATATTAAGAACCTTTCCGCGAACACCCTTTAGTGCACCCTTAATAATTTCGACTTCCATTTCAGGTTCAATATTATGGGTTGCAGGCAAAACCACATGTCCCTTGTCAAGTGCCCGATAAACAACAGACAATTCTTTTATGAATCGCTGTTGATTCTTGACTTCAATCAATTGGACTACTCTTCCCGTTTTATATATATCATGTGGTGAATCCTGGGCAAAAGCAATATACCCCGTAAATAGAGGAAGCATATAAAAACGCTTTTTCCTTTTACAACCAGGTTTTGCAGGCAAAAGATATGTTTTTTTATATAGAGGAAGATAGTATTCGATTTCCTTTTCAAGGAAATCGAATGCAAGCTGTTTTTCCTGACGGGATTTGGTTTTAGCAATCCACCACCGTGCTTCAGCTTTTTCTATCAACCGATCGGGAAATCTTGTCGGGGGCACTGTTTGAGTATTTTTCATAAACTTCAAATATGTTATAATAATGTAATCAGTTAAGAAACTTTAATTTGAAATAGCGTAATTATAATAGAAAGCATAAAAGTATGTGAATAGTCCGGTTCAGAATTAAATTTCTATATCCAGCCAAGCAGTTTATACCCCAGAATACCATAATATTCATGAATTGATCTGGTAGACTCCATTAAAGCGTTGGCCTTAGGAAAAAAATCGAGTACTGTATTTAAAATATAATCACTGGAAATATAATCTACCGGTGCCGGAAAAACTTCAAACTCTTTTTTTTCAAAAACTTTAACAGACCTTAACATATGTGAAGCACTCGTGATTAAAATGATTTTTTTTGGCAACTGTAATGAATCCAGAATTTTTTCAATGTATGGAGCGTGCTCATATGTGTTTTTTGCAAGTTTCTCCATAACAATAGAAACCGAATCTACACCGATTTCTTTTAAAAGAATGGCATTATGTTCTCCTTCGCTCATATACTTCCTTACAGCTCCAACCGGACCACCAGTTGTAATGACCCGTTTTGCATAGCCAGCTTTATACAAGCGTGCTCCATGTATTATCCTGTCACCGGCTTCACCTATTTCAGGGTAAAGCCGGGGTGGAATCATAGGTTTTCCACCTCCCCCAAGGACAACAATTGCAGAGCAATCCCGTGGAAGACTGTCAGTAGATATATATTTTCTCTCAAGTCCTCTGGCCAATAAATTGGAAACAAATGGTGATGAAAAAACAGACAGTATAATTAGCGAAACAGACCAGAATATTAAAGCATATTTTTTTTTATAAAAAGTCGCTATTATTCCAGCTATCCCGAAAACAAGAACCAAACCAAGCGGATACAATGGAAGTGCAATGAATTTAATTATTAATGCCATAAATGGAAAATAATTAATAACCTGAATAATTTTTATACCTTCTCTTAATCAGCCAAATATCATTTTGTATTAAGTGTGTGTCAGGTCTGTACCCTTTGCTGTTCTCTTCACCTTATCAACAGGTTGGTATTATGGCCAAAGGTATTTTTTGCCTTGAAGGTTTATGGAATAATAATCTGAAGCACAAATCCACTGTTCAGCCTATTCTGGATATGTTAGAACTGAATGGAGGCATGAAATATATTCATCATGATGTAGCAACAATCAGCGAATTTGAATTTTATCTTCGCTGCTGGAAACAGCCCCGTTATCGTAATTTTCCAATACTTTATCTGGCTTTTCATGGTGAAAATGAAGCAATACTGATTGGTAAAAAGTGCTACACATTGAATCAGCTATCAACAATTCTTGTCGATTCATGTAATAATTCAATTCTTTTTTTGGCATCGTGCAGCACACTTAATGCCAATACACAATCTGTACAGAACTTTTTAAAAAGAACTGGTGCATTGGCCCTTTGCGGATATAAAAAAAGGGTAAACTGGATGCTGGCTGCTGCTTTTGAACTTCTACTGCTCTCTTCCTTTCAGGAAATCGAGTTTTCCTGCAGAGCTATAGGCAAAATTAAAAAAAAAGCAATTTCTCTCGAAAAATTATTCAAAGAGTTAGATTTTACGATCATTACAAAGAAGGATGTTAAGACGGGGAATAAATAATACTGTCCAGATATTTGATACTATTATTTCTGGAAAAAAGTAATTTTACGTCATCAAGATTCCGATATTAATTGAATTCAGAATTTAGAATGAATATTCAGAATAATTCTCTTTTTTTTAAAGTCACTTGATTTCCCATTTCCCTTTCCGTACTTTAATAAGCTATTTTTTTTCTGCCCTATTAAATTTAAGGATTACGCTATGGCTAAAATTATTAATGAAGTATCCAGAACATTTTCAGAATATCTTCTTTTGCCACGCCTGACCAAAACGTTTCACACTCCGACCAATGTTAGTTTAAAAACTCCAATTGCAAAAAACTCGTCAGAGAAAGAACCCAGACTATCACTTAATATCCCGTTTGTTTCAGCTAGTATGCAATCGGTTTCGGGATCAGAGATGGCGATTTCATTAGCACGAAGGGGTGGGTGTGCATTCATTTTCTGCTCACAGCCAATTGAACAACAGGCTGCAATGGTTTCCAGGGTAAAAACGCATAAAGCCGGATTCGTACCTTCAGATTCAAACCTTCGCCCGGACAATACACTTAATGATGCAATTGCGCTCAGAAAAAAAACCGGACATTCTACCATGCCTGTTACACATGATGGTTCAAAAAATGGTCAGTTTTTGGGAATCCTTACAGATAAAGATTTCTGGGAGTATGAAGATGATCTCGAAGCCCCTGTATTGGAGTTCATGACAAAAAAAGAGAATGTCGTTTACGGTTCAGTCGGCATTTCTCTTCATGAAGCCAATAAATTATTGAGGAAAAATAAAAAAGAGTGTCTTCCCATACTGGATAAAAACGACTGTCTTCATTCACTCGTTTTTAAAAAAGATTATTTTGACCATATGAATAATCCAGATGAACTTCTTGATCGAAAAAAAAGATTAGTAACAGGTGCCGGAGTTAACACTCATGATTATGAAGACCGCGTTCCTGCTCTTATCAATGCAGGTGTTGATGTCTTGTGTTTCGATTCATCTGATGGATACTCAGAATTTCAAAAAAATGCAGCTATATGGACAAGAAAAAAATTTGGTGATCAAATTGTCGTTGGTGGTGGTAATGTAGTTGACGGTGATGGTTTTCGTTATCTGGTTGAAGAGGCTGATATAGATTTTGTTAAAGTTGGTATCGGTGGTGGATCAATCTGTATCACACGAGAACAAAAAGGTATTGGCCGTGGTCAGGCTTCAGCACTGACGGCTGTTGTCGCAGAACGAAACAAGTACTTTTCCGAAACCGGAATTTACATACCGGTCTGTTCAGATGGCGGTCTTGCCAATGATACACAAATAATCATAGCACTGGCCATGGGAGCAGACTTTGTAATGATGGGCAGGTATTTCGCAATGACAACCGAAAGCCCTACACCACGTGTATCGATTGGCGGCAGAATGTACAAACCCTATTGGGGAGAAGGTTCTAACAGAGCAAGAAACTGGCAAAGATATAATAATGAAGAAGCAGGAATGAAATTTGAAGAAGGTATTGATGCCTACGTGCCGATTGTAGGTTCTGTTCGTGAAGTTTTAAGTGTCACTACTACAAAACTGAAATCAACCATGTGCAACATGGGTTCCCTTACATTAAAAGAGTTCTCTGACAATGCAGTTCTTACCCGTATCTCCGAACAATCTTTTGTTGAAGGTGGTACCTCTAATGTACTTTCAGTCGATAAAGATATCCCACGTGAAGTATGATTTTACATAACAACAATATTTTATTTTATCGGTCCGTATTTCCAAAGTACTTCATAACTCAGTGGACATTTCAAATAAGGAGGGGTACTTGTGAAAAAGTCTGTAATTTCTAAACCACTGATTCCATTTTCAATGCTTGCGATTGTAATTATAGCCGCATTAGTCGCTTATTCAACCTGTTCATTCGCAGAATCAAAAAATCCTGAACGCGGAAGTATAAAATTTGGAGCTGAAAAAAAGCCAGCCATCTCAAAAGCGGATCAAATAAACGAAGTCAGGTCAATTTTTGCTGATATTGCCGAAGAAGTAGTTCCAACTGTTGTTCAGGTTATTCCGACAAAAATTGATACAGTCATTTTTTCAAACAATCCATTTTATCAGTTTTTTGGCAGCCCTTTTGGATTTGAGGACTTTTTCAGAAATTCACCACGCCAAAGGCGTCCTCCAGTTGAAAAACGGGAATACCGTCAGCAAGGCCTCGGTTCCGGCGTAATTGTATCCAAAGATGGGTACATTTTAACAAATCATCATGTGGTAAAAGGTGCGGATGAAATCGAGGTAAAAACATCTGATAACCGAAGTTACCAGGCTGATGTTATTGGTGTGGATTCGCTCTCAGATGTAGCAGTTCTGAAAATTACAGATAACGTTAAAGATCTCCCGGTTGCTTATCTTGGTGATTCAGACAAGCTCCGTCCAGGAGACTGGGCTTTGGCAATAGGCAACCCTTTCAGCCTGAGTTCATCAGTAACTATGGGAATAATTTCTGCCCTCGGTAGAACTGCAGGAAATGATGCAAATTCATATCAAAATTTCATTCAAACCGATGCTGCAATTAATCCGGGTAATTCAGGCGGTGCTCTCGTTAACATAGATGGAGAGCTGATTGGCATTAACACCATGATTTATACACGATCTGGCGGTAACATGGGAATTGGGTTTGCAATCCCAATAAATATGGCCCGCAGAATAATGGAAGATCTTATTTATGAAGGAAAGGTTAATCGGGGCTGGCTTGGTGTCATGATTCAGGAGCTCGATTATAATACAAGAGAAGCTTTGGGAATCGATAATAAAACCAAGGGTGTTCTTATTGGTGATGTTTTTAAAGACCAGCCTGCAGACAAAGCCGGTATAAAACGTGGCGATATTGTATTATCAATCAATAATAAACCTGTCACTAATACCAATGAACTGAAAAATGTTGTTGCAAGTATTCGACCAGGTAAAAAAGCTCCTGTCGAAGTTTTACGCAATAACAAAAGAATTACCCTTCATGTGATTCTGACAGAAAGAGATGATAACAGAACGAATCAAAGCACAGCTTCAGACAGTAAAGACAGTCCTGATGGCAAAAATGATGACATTTCTCAATTACTGGGAATAAAAGCAGGTAATATCACTCCGGAATTTCAGAATCAGTTGGACCTGAGTAAAAACACTAAAGGTGTTATTATCCTTGAGATAGAACCTGGTTCACAGGCAGAAAGAGAAGGTATTGCACAGAATGATATAATACTTGAAATAAATCGGAAACCAACACCTACTGTCAAAGAGTTTAAAAAATTGTTAAAATCAGTTAAACCCGGAGATTCTGTTCTCTTCTTGTTACAAAGAGAGGGTAATACATTCTTCAAGGCATTCAAAGTCAAAAACTGACTTAAATTACTACACGGGCGGAGTACTTCAATTTTTCCGCCCGTTTTTCTGAAAAAAACAACCACTGTTTCGCTTGGTATTTCTTGACTCTACATTATATAGAACGTATCTTAAACTATATTGTTCCAATGGACAAAGTGAATCATCAAAAATTTAATATCAGGAGGCGTTATGAAGAGGTGGCGGGTTTTAAAGTTTGTTAGCTTAACCGCTATAATTAGCATGATTGCTTGCGGAGTAAGTGATAATTTCCTTCAACAAGCTGAAGAACGTATCGATAATTTAAAAAGTATGGGTATGCCAGACAGTGCTCTTTCGAGTATCAAGGTTTTTTTATACCAGGCAAAAGACTCAAAACAAAGAGGACATACCGGTATCGCAAAAAAAGCAGCAGACTCCCTTAAAATCAACCTTTCAAAGGCAGAGAAAGAATATAAAGATATTGTCAGCCAAAAACAAAGTTCACTGGACTCACTTCGCTCAGTAATCAATCAGGCCCGTAATGAACTTTCAGGCCTGGCTCTTAAAAAAGTCGATAGTTTAATGGTACCTGTAGATTCTTTTGCCAATATGAAATGGTACCTGCAGGCTTTCAATCTTGCTAAAGATATTAGCGAAAAGATCCCTGAATATAAACAAAACCTCGAAAAAGCAAACAGTCTGCGGGGAAAAATTCCAGGCAAATGGATCTGTACCAACATTACAAAAAGCACAGAAAACAAAGCAATTAATGCTGTCGAAAAAAAGATATTTACGTTTAACAGAGACGGAAGTGTTCATCTGTTAGAAAACAAAAAAGGTCAAAGCGGCCCCTATCTTAAAGAAGACTGGGAGTTTGTTTCTGATGGCAAGTATGATATTCTGGGAGACACCATATATCTTTTTATCAGCCGATTTGCATCTGTTCGTCAAAATTTCCATCGAATGTATGTTGAAAATGGTAAAAAACTCTGGAGAAGTGAGCCACAACCTACTTACGATTCAACTATTACCGATGGCAGTCAGGACAGGTTTATAGCCTATAACGACCTTTTGGAAGATTTCAAACAAGTCAATAGATACTGAGAAATATTCCACAACATGATTTGTGGATTTTAAATACCTCAACCGAGTATATGTCGGCTAAACTACCAGCGCAGCAGCGATGGTAGTTATTTTTTTAATTAAAAAAAAGGCAGGTTATAAAAACCTGCCTTATTTGAACTCTGAAATATAACTGTCATCCTGCAGGAACTATATCAACCCTTTTTTTGTTTCCAGTAAAACGAGAAAACCTTACAACACCATCGATCTTTGCAAACAGGGTATCATCACTGCCTTTCCCGACATTAACACCGGGGTGCACATCAGTTCCTCTCTGCCTGACAATAATAGATCCTGCTGTTACTTTTTCTCCTCCAAACCTTTTTACGCCTAACATCTTAGGATTGCTATCGCGTCCATTACGACTGCTTCCAACACCCTTTTTATGTGCCATATAAATAATCTCCTTATTTAAATATTTATCGAAACAATCTGAAGTCTAGTAAGCTGCTGCCTATGACCATTAACACGTCTGTAATCCTTACGACGTTTCCGTTTAACTACCAGAACTTTACTGTCCTTAAAATGGTCTATCACTTTAGCAGTAACAGTAGCTCCTTCAATTACAGGAGTTCCAATTTTGATATTTTCACCATCTGCAGCAAGTAAAACTTTATCTACAGTTATCTCCGCTCCTTTTTCAGCATCGATAAGAGGCACACGAATGGTAGCACCCGGGGTTACTTTAAACTGAGCTCCACCTTGTTCAATTATGGAATACATGATATCTCCTCTTATTCTGAGTCGGTTATTAACCTGTTATGTATGCTTCCAGGCATTAAATACTTGATGGCCAATGAGAATTAGCCAAAGAAAAGGCTTTGTAATATACAATTCGACAATTTCAAAATCAAGATTCTGTTTGTTTTTAACTGGAACGGTTATGAACAGGTGTAATAGTATATTCATCCTGATCCAACTGCTCATCTTCAACTATATCCACTTTGAATTTATGCTCACGTTCCAGCATTTTTTTCATACCAGCTCCATCTTTAATTAAATATGCAGCAACAGCCGGATGAACAGACAATGCAATTTCAGGTGCATTATAGGTAGTCCTCCGAAGATCCCTGTCAATGCGTGCAACTACAGTTTCTGCTGAAAAAACCCATCCCAAACCATCACATGCATGGCATACATCCGTAAAAAATTCCTGAAGTTCGGGACGCACTCTTTTTCTGGTAATCTCTATCAGGCCAAATTTTGATAATCCCGTACATGCGGTTGCAGTAGGATCCGCTGCTAGGGATTTTTGTACTGCGATTTCAATTTTTTTACGATTTTCCGGATTTCTCATATCAATGAAATCAACCACTATCAAACCGCCTATGTCACGCAATCTTAATTGTCGGCAAATTTCACTCACTGCATCCAGATTGGTTGCAAATATTGTCTCCTCCAGGCTTGACCTGCCAATATTTCTACCTGTATTGACATCAATGGCCACCAGAGCTTCAGTTCTGTCGATTAAAATATATCCACCGCTTTTCAACCAGACTTTTCGTTTCAACAGACGTTCCAGATCCTTTTCGATATTAAATTTGTCAAATAGTGGAATTTTGTCTTTATAACGTATTACCCTGCTGCATAAATCTGGAGAAAGGGCCCTTAAGTACTCAAGTATTTCTTTGTGATCATCATCCTGATCTGCATAGACCTCTTTAACTTCATCAGAAAACAGATCTCGAATGACACGGGTTGTTATACCCAGCTCCCGGTATATCAGCTTTGGCCCCGATCCTTTTAATGCTTCCTGCTGGGCAATTCTCCAGGCATCAAGTAATAAATGTATTTCTCTGATAAACTCTGTTTCAGAAACCTGTAATCCAATAGTTCTTACAATAAAACCAACTCCCGGTGGTTTAATCTGAGCAATTATTTTTTTTAGTTTAGCTCTCTTTCTGATATCATGTGTTTTCTTTGAAACCCCTATGAAATCCGTATCAGGTACCAAAACCAGAAACCTGCCGGCAAGACTTATCTGAGTGGTAATTTTGGCCCCTTTTGTACCTATAGGTTCTTTTGCAACCTGAACCAGTATCTCCTGCCCTTCCTCAAGTACTTTTTCAATAGGAATTCTCGGGATTCTTTTTCTCTTTGTATTATCCTGTCCCATGTACCGTTCAATCTTTGCATCATCCGCTTCAAGCAGTACAGACGGGTCAACATCTGTAGCATGAAGAAAGGCACACTTTTCGAGGCCTATATCAACAAACGCAGCCTGAATACCGGGTAAAATCGACTTTAGTTTTCCACGATAAATATTTCCAACCAGCCGGAACTGATCCGGCCTTTCCACCACAAGTTCTACTACCTTATCATTTTCAAGAAGCGCAGCTCTTTTTTCTGTAGGAGTAGCATTAAACAGAATTTTTTTTAACATATATAACTCTTAGAAGAATATTTCAGCAATTAATGCGAATCTGTTTGTTTTATTTACCTCTTCATCTCTTTTTACTTTTCCGATTGCATACTCGGCTCTTCCCTTGACATTATCAGTAAACACATATTCGATATGGGGAGAAAAATGGATTGTCCATTCAGTCAAAGGATCATCTTCTTTCATCTCACCCTGTTGGTCTTTCTTTTCAACGGTTTCCTCCCTTACTTCATTTGTGAATCTTGCACCTATCGTCGTACGACCCCTTACAGGAATAACCCAGGAAAACAATCGTATTTCAGCCAATCTGCTGTTGCTTTCAAGCGAATAACTGAAATTAATATCCTGACCATGCCTTTTTATTATTGTCTGGCTGATAAGAGAACCATTCTTATCATACGACCCGTTTACTTCTTTGGATTGTCCATGCCTCGCGTCAAAATTAACAGGCCATTTTCTTAAAGTACCATCCAGCCCTATCATTGGAGCCCAGTCAATTCTGGACCCTTTTGTCACATTGTATGAACTGGAATTTCCTTCCTGAAAACGTAATGTAAAATTCGAGTTTACATTTAAGTTCCGGACAAGTTCCTTTATCCCGGTCAGATTGGCAAATGCCGAAGTACTGGCACCTAAAGATAATTCAGGAAACACTGTAAGCGTATCATAAAATAAAGTATCAGGTTGCAACTCATGCCTTTTGTCCCAGCCAAGTGAAATGGTATTGAACGTTAAAGGAAATGGCTTTGAAAGGTTTAATCCTGTTGATACAGACCATCTCCTGTCTACAATTCGCTTGTCATCTTTATAAAAATCATACTTGTCATCTCCAAGACGATATTTCATACCACCCAACTGGTATTCATCCATATCTCCGGTAATCAAATCCCATATCCCTGTACCCCGTTTTCCCTTGAGGCCAAGCTGGTAGGTGAGAATCTCTCTTCGATTAATATTTTTTTCACCAAGGAACTGTTCACTAAGATAGTTATTTTTCAGGTCTGATGAAACCGAATAACTAAAATTTATACTTCGGAGTCCAATATTATTGAATCCCTTACCAATTCCTGCAGCAAAAGAACTGTCCCCAAAAAGTGAAGACATACCTTGAAACAATTGGTTGAAATCCAACGTACTGTTTAATGAAAGAGTTGTCATGACCCCTGCGCTCAAGTACTCAACAGTATCTTTTGACCAGGTAACCATGTCTTCCTGGTAGTTCGACGAGTAATTCGCGGTCGTGCTCAACCATCCAAACAGTTGAGGGCTAAAATTTACACTGGTCTGCTGTGTTCTCCCCTTTTCACCCCACAGTATGCCATATTCTTTCCATTTCGACTGGTCATGAAAACTGAAAACATGATCAGCCTTTTCTTTAAAATTACCTGAAGCAATATCTTTCAGATCCCTGTTAACTCTCAATGAATACTCAAAACTGATCAAAGGAGATATCGGTGAATAATTAAATCTCATCCCATGACTCATATCAAAACCTTTTGTAACATCTGCAATGTTACGTTCATTTTCATAATGTGCGTGACGACGAAAGTTGGCATCAGCCAAATCGAACTCCATTACAGTTGGAAGCAGTGAAAACTCATAAGATTTCAGATCTGCCGGGAACCACTCAGATTCAACATTTCCAAAAGGTCTCCATTTAGTCCATTCCGGAGGATTAACAGGATTTAAATTATACTTGAGTTCACCTTTATAAGTATCAACCGTATCTATTATGACAAAATCGCTGTCACTATCAGGTGCCGGACCTTTAGCCTGTTTATTTACTGAAGATGAATAGTTTATTCCTGTGGAAATTCTGTCTGCAGTTAAATTAACCAGTGGATTTTTGGAATACCCACCTTTTTTGAAGTTTGCGTATGCAGTAGTTGTTACATTCTGTGTTTCATAATGTTCGGCACTGGTTTTATCTTTGTTACTTTCCGATCCTGTAACCATTTTTGCTGCATCCGAGATCATATCAAAAAAACCATCAGGATGTCCATTCTCATGCAAAAGGACATCCCCGTTTTTTAACTGCGGCCTGGTTAAAGAGCTATTTACAGATGCACCAACAGGTAAAGAAACATTCCAGTCATCCGGAAGAAACTTGTTTAATGCCAGATTTGCACTAAGTTGACCAGATAAACGTGACTCCTCAGCCCGGATATCGTTTTCTGTCATTCTCATGAAATCACCATCTTCATAATTAACTCCAGCAGACATATTCAACAGATCTGAAAAACCGGTTTTTAGATCAACCCTTGTAGCAACTCCTTTCATCTTTCCAATTCCGGCCAGTTTCATCTCATTCACCCAAATTTCTCCCGAAACTAAATTGGGTGTAAATGAATCGCCCTTTCGAATAACTCCTAAAGCTGCCCAAGTTACTTTTGAAAGATCCGGCTGCATTCCTCTAGGAGCACGAACTTTTACTACTCCGTTTCCACTCGAATCAACATCTGTTATTATGGCACTATCGGGGTGCTGTATCATCCAGTCATCCTTGAACCTGGCTATTTTTCTCAGATCCAGTCGGATTTGTTGCCATCCCGCATGTATTTGCTGCCTATACTCATAATAAATTGAATCATTTGATCCAAATCGAAAAACAAAATCAACATCACCATCATAAAGGATACTGCCCCTGGATACATTTTCATTTCCAAACAACAAAAGGCTAAGTTCTTTGTAAGGAGTAAAATTGAACTGCTGGTAAAACGGTCTGGACACAAGTGCAGTATCACCAGCTTTAATATCATTAAAATTCAACCTCAAGGCAGATTCCCGTTCATAGTTGCCAATAGCATCCTTTTTTATCCTGATAAGATTCCTATCCAATTGACTTCTGTAATAAGCATCTTCATCATTGTTGATTGATGTTGCTTCTATTTTGCTTACAACAGAATCCTGTGCAGACCATTGATTCCCGACAAACTGCATTTCGGCAAGTGCCAACTGATGCTCTCTTGTCAAATTTTGCGGATCAAAACCGGTCCATATTATTCGGACCATAGTAATTCTGGTCCAGCTTGGATTGTTCTTTTCGGTACGAATATGTTCATACCCGGGAATGACCTCTTTAAGAGGTATACGAAACTTTTTCCACCCACTACCAGGGACCAGGCGTGCATCTTTGTCGAGAATAGCGTCGTGTAAATCAGTATCTCCCAGATCAATCTCATACTGAAAATATCGTTCCTTTATTCTGGTTTGCACAACTCCATCATAGTTTATATCCTCTCCGGTAAGCCTGTTATCACCCTGTGTCCTGCATGCATATCGGTAATTCTGTAATAAATCTCTGTCGTAATCCTTATAATTATCTTTTGCCGGGTCCAATGAATCCGGCCCCAGACGGGGATCACCATATTTAAGCGTATCCCAGCCCGTACCATCGATGTTTGGCACAAGATAATACTCAAGAGTATCATGAAGTCGGTCCCATCCAAGATCCAGTTTAGAATCGATTCTGTCGGTCCAGATTGCACTTGTGTCTTCCCTGTTTTCCATTCCATTTGGCGGACCACCATCCAGAGAAACATCCTCCCGCATCTCTCCGAATTGTATCAACAGTTTTCCTTTTCCCTCAAGTCCCCTTTCACTCAAATCTTTAAAGAGGAATTCGAAATAACGTTCTTTGGTTTTGTCTGCAAAGCTTGAAGAGAGCGGATACATGATTCCAGCCCAGGTGTTCTTGTATCTTTCCGGTGCAAAGTCTGGTGCAGGTGTGCAGTGAAGTCTGAGCATATATTGATAATCGATCTCTCCGGCCTGGCGTTTTTCGTTATCATTAACCCAGACATTTGTTTTTCTGACCATGTGTGTCTTATCCTCTTCGACAGGCTGAAACCAGTAAAAGTCCCAGGCTTGCGGATAATTTACTAATGAATCTGACAGAGAATCCGGAGGACTTGCTTTACTCCACTCTTCATGATTGGTTGGCAGCGTGTATGGTATTTTACTCTCCTCAAAATCATCAACAAACGCCTCATTATGAGTATTTGGATTCATGTAACTGCTTGCAACTTCAAAATCGAAAACTACTGAAGATGGATTATCTGTATGTACCAGAGGAATTCTGTTAACCAGACTGGTCATCCATTCAGGTTCCAATTCTATTCTTGAATTAATATCAAACAACCATTTGTTGTATGGCTCCTGCCCAAGCCGCGGTATGTCATCAAGTATTCGTGTGTTTTGAAACAGTACACTTGCACCGATAAAAGATTTATCACTGATTCCCGGCAATCTCAATTCACCATGCATTCCAAGAAACGTTTTTTTATCAGGAACAAACAATGCATCTCTCTGATATTCAATAGTAATTTTATCAGCTGCCAGAGCAGGAGGAGATTTTAAATACAGTTCACCCATATCGTAGTTTATATCGTAATCTTTATCTCTCTCCAGAACCCTTCCACCGGCTCTGACAATTTCCGTTCCTTTCATCACCCCCCAGCCCAGAGAAAACTCGGTCTGTTTTTGTGTACCTGAAGTATAAATAGCAAAAATCGGCTTATAGTTCTCATCCCGATTCCTGATTCGACTTTTTCCATAAGTATAGATAGTCGTATCCCTGTAATCTTCCAGTGCCGGGTTACGAAATGGTTCATTTCCAAAAAATGTAGTATCGTATGGTGGTATAATCATTACCGAATTTTCTTTATCAAAAATATCGGAACGGGATATGAGCGGAGTGTTTCCATCGGATATACCCAAAATCTGAGCATAAGTCAATTTGTCCTTGTGGTAGTCCTGTTCATCCGTTTCTCCCTCTTTCTTACGCTTAACTTCTATTTTGAATGACGCAAACGATTCGATTCTTTCATTTGAAAAACGATAAACATTTCTCCACATCAAATGATCCCGTTCGGGGTTTTCTCCTATAGAATCAATTGGTATATTATCTTTAAGCAGCCAAAGATTGACAATTGTATCTCCGGTTGCAATATCACCCTTTACGATAGAACCATCTTCAGTCCTTAGTTGAATTGCAATACGGTCTGTTTGCCGGATTGATACAGAATCGACAAACCGTATCCAGCCTTCATCCTTGTTTACAAAATAATGGTTTGATTCCGTAAGCTGTTGGAAAAGATATGTCTGTCCCGAACTGTCAATAATTGCAGATTTTATTGTTGTTCTACTATCTTTCTGCAGTTCGGCAACCTCTGCCTGGTTGCTTATTCCTTTCCATATACTCAATCTGTCAATTTTCGGAGGTGGAGTTACTTTTTGAGATGCATTGGGTGCATATTTGCGATTATATGCCCGTCTGTATATTGTATCCAGAAAGAAATATTTATACAAGACAAAATCATCTTCATAAAATGAAGATTCTCCGCCCTCGCCGGTCCCGATTGTCAACTTTTGCGACTCACCCTGTTCTGTACTTGCAATTGTTGTAAGAGTCAAAGGCCCGAGTTTTGATTTGACTTTGACACCAAACAGCCCCTCATGACTTTCCGAATATCCCGACAGGTTAGTCCCTGGCATGCTGAAACCGGTCCATCCGGCAATTACTTCCTGAATAATTTCGTCCTCAAGTTCACCAGGTTTAGATTCCTTATATTCGATTTTAAAATTTTTCAGATTATTGTCCATCTGAAATTCATCTTCACTGTTACCACTAATGTTAATATTTATCAGTTTCCCGACACTGCCTGTAATGCTGTATTGATAATCCAGATTAAAATCCATTCCGTGATTTCTACCAGGGTTTTCATCATTATCCGAGCGTTTGATAGTGGAATGATCGTAGCCGACAGTAATTGTCAACCTGCCATTTATACTTAATCTGGGCGGTTCATTTCCAAGAATTCTTTGTGCCCACGACGGGTATTGTACAGGAAGTTCCCATTTCAGTTTAAAGTCCTGTTTTTTAACACTTGCTTCACCTTTACCGATGTCAGACAGATGTTTTTGCCAGTTTCTGGACACACTGTAGTTTCGAATTGATGCCAGGTATTCATTTAATTCTCCATAGTGATATTCCCACATTGTGTAGCCAAGTTCATCATAACGGCGAAACGTAATCTGGCGTTTTTCAAAACCTACAACAGCAGTATCCTTGAAAATTGTAGTATTTAATTCCAGTATTACCGGATTTTTTTCTGCCAATGGTGAAGCAACATCTGTTTCTTCATCAAGAGGGTGAAATCCTTCTATTTTAGGTTGTTCTAAACGAATACCCTGCCCAAATACAATTCCTGTAAACATGATCAGAATCAGAAATATCCGGGATATTACAAAGCGGTGCACTACTGTTTACTCCTTTTTTTTCGGGAAACCTTATCCTGCACCGGTAAATCTTTACAACACCTGAAACCAACAGGGTTATGACGATTACGCGGGTAATAGCTATATCTCTTATCAAAACATCCACTTTGGGGACCACTCTCCCAAAATCCACCCATTATATAATGAAACTCCGGATTTTCCTTTGATTTTGTACTTGTCCATTCCATCAGATTCCCCGACATGTCAAAAGCACCAAAATAACCTCTGCACTCAGGTTTGGCTCCGCTTGCTGTAACAATTGTGTCCTGTGCAGCACATGCATACTGTTCATACAATTGACCATAAGGGTATTTCCAGCTATATGGTCCTGCACACGCCAACGACCACTCCTCAACTGTGCACAACCTCTTTCCAACAGAAAAACAGGAATCCATAGCATGGTATAAAGAGATATATGAAAGCGGAATCTCCCCTAACCTGTTCGGCCATTCAAAACGATCAACACAGTACTGAATCGAATCTATTTTTATATGCACCATATCATCCGGACAAGGTGATTTCTCCTGTTTCAGGAATTCATAAAATTCTTGTCTTATTCCCATTGTATTACCACAGCTGTCTTGTGCCCGATATTCAAGAGTCCCGGTTTTATTTATTACTATCGGACCCTTATCATACACTTTCCACAATGTATCAGCTTTAAAACGATACCATATACTACAAGGCCTGTTAGAAAACAATGATACATTCAGGGATGTTCTGTGCAAACCGCCTGAAGGATCCGGGTAGACCCATAATTCATCCTGAATCTCAAGACATGGATCTTTATCCTCTGATTCTGCTTCGGAAGAATCCTTCTGTACTGCTTCTTTTGCTGTATCGGTTATGTCTACAGAATCTGAATCACTTGAAGACAACGGTATTTCTTTTTCTTTCAATTGAACCACTTCTTTTATCACAGTATCCAAAACAGTCGTATCAATATCTGTAACCGTATCAACGTTATCATTAAAGGGTATAACTGTATCGGATGAATCGGTAAAAATATCGATCACCATTTCAGCAGAATCTTTAATAACGGTTTGTACATCTTTCTGTACAGTTTTTTCTGAAACTTTTGAAAGATACATCCAGAGAAATAAAAATAAAAATAAGAGTAAAATTATTAACAATACCCATTTTCGGGTTGGAGATTTTTTCTTTTTATTTAAACGTTTATTCACAATAATAAACCTGTACTCATTGTTAGATTAATATTATTTAACTGAAAACAGATGTATCATTTTCAATTGCAGAGAGTACTTTCAGCATATCTCCTGTAGCTTCGACATCATGAACCCTGAAGATTCTTGCGCCTCGTAAATAAGCTGCAGCTACTGTTGCGAGTGTCCCGAAAAGACGATTGTTTGCATTTTTCCCGGTAATCTCTCCTATCAAAGATTTCCTGGATGTACCAACAAGAACCGGATAGCCCATCTGAACTATTTCATTTAAACACTTAAGTAATAGAATATTATGGCTGTATTTTTTGGCGAATCCAAAACCAGGATCTATTATAATATTTTTTCTGGCAACTCCGACATTCAAAAATTTATCAACGGAGGTAAGCAGTTCCCTTTTAACCTCGCTTATTACATCATTATATGCTGGATTATTTTGCATTGTTTGTGGAGTTCCTCTTGAATGCATCAGTATCACCGGACATTTTTTAGAAGCTGCAACTTCCTTCATTCTGTCATCGAACCGACCTGCACTGATATCATTAATCCATGATGCGCCATATTCGATAGCCGCTTCTGCCACAGGCGCCCAGGTTGTATCAATGCTTACAGGCCGATCAAACTCAGAAACTACTTTTTCTATTACCGGAAGAACCCTTTCAAGTTCCTCTTCGATAGAAATAACTGATGCACCTGGCCGGCTTGATGCTCCCCCGATATCAATAATATCAGCTCCTTCATCGCACAATTTCAATGCATGCTCAACAGCAGCAGAAACAGTACAATGCGTTCCACCATCATAAAACGAATCAGGTGTAACATTCACAATACCCATGATTGCAAATGGCTTTTTTAAAATTTTGTCAATTGAATACCGAGAGTCGATCATAGTTCTAAAAATAGATCACGGACTTACGGGAATGCCGACCCGAAGTCCGTGATTTTCAATTAATTAAACGAATTCTATTTTATCAGGCACCTGTTTTCTCCGGAGCGATTTCCGATTCAGAATCAGATTGAGAAACAGCAGCCATTTGCGGTTTTAAGGCAACACTGTTTTCATCAGTTCTTTTAAGCAGTGAACGGGATTTTCTTACAGTATGTAATGTATCACCCGCAATTACTCTCATAATTTCTTCGCGATCAAGAAGTTCATGCTCAAGCAATGCATTTGCCAGCCAATGAAGTTCTTCAATATGATCGGTCAGTATTTTCTTTGCCCTCTGAACCTGCTGATCAATCATTCTCCGCATCAGGGTATCAATTTCTTCAGCAGTTTTATCGGAATAATCCCGATGACTGGAAATTTCACGGCCAAGAAATATCTGCTCATCCTTTTCACCATAACTGAGCGGCCCGAGTTCATCAGTCATTCCGTAATCACAAATCAACTTACGAATAAGCTTGGTAGCCTGTTTTATATCATTTGCGGCTCCTGTAGTCTGATTATTATATATGAGCTCTTCAGCCATCCGTCCGCCAAGCATGATACAGATACGATCCAGGATATATTGTTTTGTATAACTATGTTTATCTTCGAAAGGAAGTGAGAATGTAACTCCCAAAGCCCTTCCTCTTGGAATAATTGTTACTTTATGAAGAGGATCGGCTTCTTTGCAATAAATATTACATATAGCATGTCCGGCTTCATGATAAGCAGTTGTTTTTTTCTCCTTTTCAGAAAGAACCATACTTTTACGCTCCACACCCATAAGCACTTTATCTTTTGCTTCTTCAAAATCGAGCATTGTAACAGTTTCCTGTCCATACCTTGCAGCCATCAAAGCCGCTTCATTAACAAGATTAGCCAGATCAGCACCAACAAATCCTGGAGTACCACGGGCAATTGTGTTAAGATCAACATCCGGAGCCAAAGGGATACTCTTGGAATGTACTTTAAGAATCCCTTCTCTTCCGGTAACATCCGGAACATCAACGACAATTTGACGATCAAACCGACCCGGCCTCAGCAATGCAGGATCAAGTACATCTGGCCTGTTGGTAGCTGCAATAAGTATTACACCGGAATTTACCTCAAACCCATCCATCTCTACCAGCATCTGATTAAGGGTCTGTTCCCGTTCATCGTGGCCACCACCAAGACCTGCCCCCCTCTGTCGTCCAACAGCATCTATTTCATCAATAAATATTATGCAGGGGGAATTGCGTTTTGCGGTTTCAAAAAGATCTCTTACCCTTGATGCACCCACACCTACAAACATCTCGACAAAATCGGAACCACTCATGGAAAGAAACGGAACACCAGCTTCACCTGCAACACATCTTGCAAGAAGAGTTTTTCCGGTTCCCGGAGGCCCCAGAAGCAAAACACCTTTTGGGATTTTGCCCCCCAGACGTTTGAATTTTTTGGGGTCTTTCAGGAAATCGATTATTTCCTGAAGTTCATTTTTGGCCTCTTCAACTCCGGCAGCATCCTTAAACGTTATTTGAGGCCGATCCATTGCCTGAAGCTTGGCGCGGCTTTTCCCAAATGTGAATATTCCTTTTTGCCCCGCCTGCATCTGCCTTATCATAAACAGCCAGAAAAGAATCATCAATGCCCAGGGAAGAACACCCATTACCATATCTCCCCAGTTCATCTTCTCCTGCTCGAAGGTATAATTAAAACCGGCTTTATTCCATTGTGAAACCATCTCGGAATCGATATAAGGTAAATTCACAACTATTTTCTTGTTAGGCTCAACATTTTTTAGCGACAGTGCATTAATAAGAGTAATCGGATCTGCAACTTCACCCTCAAATGTTGCTTTGTTAAATCCTCCTTGAATAATCTGCGCTTCAGTAATTTCTATTTCAGGATTATTCAAAACCTCCTGAAACTGACTATAAGTCAGCTTTATCTCTTTAGCTATCCCGTAACCTTCAATTGTCCGTAAAGCAAACACTACTGCAACAGCAATTGCAAGCCACATCAGTATGGTTTTAACCGGGTCTTTTCCTGGTCCTTTTGGACTACCCCCATTTACCTGTTTTTTTCGGCCTGCAGAAGATGATGGGCCTTTTTCTCCCACTTTCTGCTTTTTATCTTCTAATGCCAATGCTTCCTCCGATATGTGTAAAATATGAAAAATAAAAACTTGCAACTATATTATCATTAATACCTGAATGGAAACGATCAGTAAACAATCCCACTTCAAGGACTCACAAACAAATTGTCACTATTCAGATAATTTTTCCTGTTTTGTAATACCACTCAACATTTTTTCAATGGATTTAAAACCAGGTTTATAACATTTTCAACCTTCAAAAGAACAAACAACACCTGTTCAAAAGATTTATTTTTGGCCAGATATATTATTTTAAAAATGTTCAGTTAAATTAAATCCTGTTAATATACATTATATATCCTGCAAAATAGCCTTTGATGAAATTTTCAAAACCGATTCGGTTTGTTCAGTAATTCTGCAATTGTGATTAATTCTGATACCAGGAATCCATAAAACCTTATCATTACGATCAGCAATAACTCCCATGCGCTCACGAACCAATTTAGGAATTCCCTGCTTTGCAAGAAACCGTAAAAGGGTGGTTTCTGAAGCTCTTCCAAACGGTAAAAACCGGTCGTCTGCTTTCACTTTTCTGAACAACAAAATATCTCCACATGTTTTACGATCAAGCACAACAGCCCACTCATTATAACAGAGTTCTCCAACAGGAACTCTACCCTCTTCTACCATTAATTGCATATTCAACTCTTTGCATTCTGTTACACCCGGTACTGCAATCTCATAACAAAAATCATTATCACTGACTCTGGAACGCGAAAAAAGAATCTCTTTTTTATTCGGGAAATAGCACCACCGTCCAGGTAACAGGAACTGATTCCCATTTTTGGCACTATTCTCTAATACACCAAGGATATGATATCTGGTCACAGGTATTCCAAACTGCTCAAAAATCTCTCTCATTCCTTCAGACATACATTCCCGATCTTGTAATCCTTCTTTTTTCACAATAAAAGAGTGATCATTAGTCTTGATTACGAAACTATCTATCCACTTATTTACCTCTCTGCTTACAATATTCCATGATCCCTGAAGCTGTTCGGCAAGCACAGACAGATTTTCGACAATATCCGGAGCACTTTTTTCCAGTGCCGGAATCAGATTATGTCTTACACGATTCCTCTGGAACTTTGTACTTTCATTTGATGAATCGGTACGGAATTGAAGATTGTTGATTTTAAGCCACCCGGCCAGCTCTTTTTTGCGAACAAACAAAAGGGGACGCAATACCCCATCTTCCCTTATTGGAAGAATACCTCGAAGCCCACGGTGCCCTGTACCACGCAAAATCCGCATAAAAACAGTTTCTGACTGATCATCAAGGGTATGGCCTGTTGC
>Ga0123335_1001796_pt1 | contig 33812 bp, 30 predicted proteins | sample BiotimSIPDNA_2_FD_89707 | JGI IMG/M metagenome (GOLD analysis project Ga0123335, IMG submission 89707) | Anaerobic biogas reactor microbial communites from Washington, USA - Biogas_R2 time_0 SIP DNA | ecosystem: Engineered > Bioreactor > Anaerobic > Unclassified | place: Washington, USA... | reverse complement strand
TGTTCACCCAGACCAGAGCAGGCTTGTCGGGCTGCAGGCGGGCATATTCGTCAACTATATCATACCCGAAATTAAACACCTCGGGCACTATCAGCTTGTAGTTTGTCTTGAAGTCCTCGTAGCTGTCGAACGTCGTCCGCTCGAGGAACCGGTTAAGCAGATTCATATTCTGCGTTGGGCGGTGAGCAGATCACTCCCGCTGCTTCCTTTCATAAAGTATATACAATAAATCATTGCGGCATCAGTCATTTATACGGTATTCGTTGATGACCGTGATAAACCTTGCCGGGCCGCCCACAGCCTTCTGGCCGTGTGGGATGGCGGGGTCGAAATAGATACTGTCGCCGGCGTCCAGCACGAACTGCTTGTCATCCAGAATAACGGCGACTCTGCCCTCGATCACATAGTTGAACTCGTTGCCCCTGTGTGTGACCAGACGCGGATCGGGGGAGTCGGGTTCCATATTAACTATCATGGGCTCCATATCCCGGCCTATAAAGTTATACGCCAGCGACACAAAGCTGTAGCCCTTCAGACGGTCGACCTTGATGCCTTTGCCCTGGCGTACAACGGTATACTCCACCATACGGGGAGCGTCTCCGATAAGCAGCACCGTGGGGTCTACGTTCAGCGCGGTGGCAATCATATATAATTTGCTTATGGGTATATCCCGCTCGCCCGCCTCATAGGCTTTGTAAACCTCGGGGGTTACATCTATTTCCTTAGCCACATCGTCTGCGGGCAGCTCGAGGATTTCGCGCAGTTCGCGTATACGCGCGGCTATCTGTTCTACTTCAGGCAGCATTTTACTTATCCTCCGTTTCTTCGTTATCGGTCTTGGCGGCGGCGACAGCCTCCGCTTCCGATTCCTTTTGTATATCCTTCTTCTTTTTGCTCTTCTTGAACTCGAACTTGCTCTCGGTCTTATTGTACAGCCGCATTATGTTTCCCCTGTGCAGCCATACCACAAAGCCGGCGATCGCTATGGAACAGAGGGTAGACACGATATTCGGCTCGCTCATGCGCGACAGCATAACCGGGAACGCCAGTACGCAGATAATCGATCCCAGCGAAATGTATCTTGTCACCAGCACTATAAGGACGAAGAGTATAAACAGCAGCAGGAAGCAAAGGGGATGGAGACAGAGCAGCATCGCCGCCGTCACCACTATTCCCTTTCCGCCCTTGAAGCCGAAGTACAGGGGCAGGGCGTGTCCGACCACACAGAACAGCCCCGCTATATAGGCTCCCATTTCGCGTCCGCCCAGCACTGTGCCGATGATAACCGCTATTATGGCTTTCAGAGCGTCGCCCACCAGTGTGAAGACCGCCGCCGAGGTGCCGTAGGTGCGCATCATGTTGGTCATGCCGGCGTTGCCCGAACCGCTTTTGCGTATATCCTCGCCGTAGAACACCTTTGACACCACAAGCGCCGTGTTTATGCTGCCCAGCAGGTAGCCTGCAATCGCAGAGAGCAGAAAACCGAGAAAAATCAGCGGCCCCGTCTGCTCGGCAAGTATTCCGAATACGCCCTTAAGGACAATGTTTTCAAAGGAAAAATCCATGTTGTTTGCTCCGATAAAGATTAAATCGGTTTATATTCGTCGGAAATCGCTGTTACCTTTCCTCTCCCTCTTCGTTGCGCTGACGCACTATCAGCCTGATGGGCGTACCCCTGAAGCCGAAGACCTCCCGCAGCTGATTCTCGATATAGCGCCGGTATGAGAAGTGGAACAGCTCTTCGCTGTTGCAGAATATCACGAAGGTAGGCGGCTTTACGTCCACCTGGGTCATGTAGTATATACTGAGTCTGCGCCCCTTGTCCGAGGGAGGCTGCACCCGCGTGATCGCGTCGTTCAGCACATCGTTGAGCATGCCGGTGGCAATGCGGGTCGCCGCCTGACCGTATACATAGTTTATATGCTCGTACAGCTTGTTCACCCGCTGACCGGTCAGCGCCGAACAGAAGAGAAGCGGCGCATAGGTCATATATGACAGGGCGTTGTAGACATCCTTTGTATACTGGTTTGTGGTGTCGTTGTCCTTCTCGACAAGATCCCACTTGTTCACGACTATGATAACCGCCTTACCCGCCTCGTGGGCGATACCGGCGATGCGTTCGTCCTGCTCGGTGATTCCTTCGCCCGCGTCAATCAGAAGTATGCAGACGTCCGCCCGCTCCACAGCCAGTTTTGCCCGCAGCACACAGTAATACTCTACGCGCGAGTCGATGCGGCTCTGACGGCGTATGCCCGCCGTGTCGATGAAGGTGAAGGTGCCGTATTCGTTTGTCACCGTGGTGTCCACCGAGTCGCGGGTGGTGCCTGCTATGTCGGAGACTATCATCCGATCTTCGCCCAAAAGCCGATTGACCATGGAGCTCTTGCCTGCGTTGGGACGCCCGATGACCGCCACCGAAATTCCCGTGTCCTCGTCCTTGTGCTCATCCTCGTGGGGCGGCGGACACAGCTCCACTATGCGGTCAAGCAGGTCGCCGGTCCCGCTGCCGTGTAGCGACGAAACCGCTATCGGATCGCCCTGTATGCCCAGCTCGTAGAATTCGTAAAACTCGGGCGGCGGCGCGCCTATGCTGTCGCACTTGTTTACACAGAGTATCAGCGGTTTGAGGCTCTTCATCAGCATTGTAGTTATATCCCGGTCGTCCGCCGTCACGCCCGCCGTCACGTCGGTCATGAATACTATCACGTCGGCCGTCTCGATGGCTATCTCGGCCTGCATACGCATATGACGCGGAATTATCTCGTCGCTCACCGGCTCTATGCCGCCGGTATCGATAAGCATAAGCTGCCGGCCGTTCCATTCGGTGTCGGTATACATGCGGTCGCGTGTAACTCCCGGCGTGTCCTCGACTACCGCCAGACGCCTGCCCGCTAACTTGTTAAATAATGTGCTTTTGCCCACATTCGGGCGGCCTACTATGGCTATAACCGGTTTCACTCTCTCACCTCCGAAGGGTTACGCGGCCTTGTAAAAAGGGATTGTGATTTAAAATTGGGTTTGTTATTGTCTGTCTTTTGTTTTAATTTGTGTATCACACGGTTTCAATCGGTCACATCATTAACGCGTCACCGCGCCGACGAATTCATATCCGTCGTCGGGCACGAACTCCAGCGGGACTCCGAGCCTTTCTTCAAGCTCATCAGGCGTCATACTGTCGAGAAACATATCTCTCTCGTGGCGCAGCATCACCTCGGGCAGAAGAAGCCGTTCTCCCAACTCCCTGCCGGCAAGCTGTTCCGCCAGGTCGGCGCCGCATATAAGCCCCGCCACCGTGACGCTTTCGCCGAACAGGCGGTTCTCTATCATGTAGACACGGATTTTTCGCTTCGGGAATTTTACTTCCACCCGGTCGGCAAGCGAGCGGATAAAGTCATACGCCGCCGTGCCTGTGGCAACCGACAGCTCGCCCTCGCCGCAGCTTTCGCACTTCTCAAGCGCCGCGGCGAACTCCTCTTCCATGGAGGAGATTTTGCCAACGCCGTTGTCAAGCTGTGGAAAATCTTCGTATTCCTCCGCCGGCGGCAGGGGCAGACCCGCTTTTACATAAAACTCGTCGGCACAGAAGAAGATACGCGAGCCGTGTTTTTTAAGGCATCGCGCCGCAAAGCTCTCAACCTGACGTATCACCGCCGCGCACTCGTCGGGCGTGAAGGGTTCAAGGGGGTAAAGTCCCTCCCTGTGCTTTGTCAGGCCCGCCGGCACCACCGAAACACTTGCCGCCTGCGGGAAGAACAGGCTGAGATCGGCCATGGTGCGGCTGAGCGCTTCGCCGTCGTTGATACCCCGGCAGAGCACTATCTGACAGTTCATAGTGATATTCGCCGCGGCGAAGGTATGCATTATCTCCATGACCCTTGCTGCCGCGGGGTTTTTGAGCATCTTCACCCGCAGTTCCCCGTCGGTGGTGTGCACCGATATGTTTATCGGAGAGGTTTTCATCTCGACGATGCGGGCTATGTCGGCATCGCTGATATTGGTCAGCGTTACATAACTGCCGCTGAGGAAGGACATGCGGGTGTCGTCGTCCTTAAAGTATATCGATTCGCGCAGCCCGGGGGGATTCTGGTCGATGAAACAGAATATGCACTTGTTGCGGCAGGAACGCTGACCGTCCATGAGGAAGGTGGAAAAACCCAATCCTATATCGGCGTATTCCCGCTTTTTGAGCGTTACGGAATATCGCTCCCCAGCCCGCTCCAGCACCAGCTCGACCGTCCTTTCCGCCATGCGGAAGTCGTAGTCCAGCCGGTCGTTCACCGGGTGACCGTTTACCGATATCAGGAAGTCGCCCGCCGATATTCCCGCCCTGTCGGCTGCCGAGCGGCGCGTTACACTGTCAATTCTTACCATTATTATACACTGCGCTGCTGAGATGAACGAACCCACACGTAATGCGCTTAATTAAAAAACATATGGACGCGTCTCCGCGTCCATACATTCTCCCGCTTTCGCTATGCGGGTCGGTAATTCGTTAACGTAATGCCGCGGATGCGCGGAAACCGTGACCGATTATGCCTCGACCTTTAAGACTTCCTTGCCGTCATAGGAGCCGCATGCTCTGCAGACTCTGTGAGCAAGATTGTACTCTCCGCACTTCGGGCACTTTACCATACCGGGCATATCGAGCTTCCAGACGTTGGAGCGTCTCTTATCTCTTCTTGCTTTCGAAACCTTTCTCTTCGGTACTGCCATTTGTCCTGACCTCCTGTATTACTCCTTATTGCTGCTTATCCGTGTCTTCGGTATTCGCCGATGCCAGCATCTCGCCCAGTTTTTCGGCGATATGCGCCAGCCGCGGGTCGCTTTCGCTTCTGTCGCATCCGCAGTCTCCCTCGCTCAGCCGTTTGCCGCACTTGCGGCAAAGCCCGGGGCAATCCTCCGAGCAGAGGAAACGAATCGGGAATTCGATAATTATCTGCTCCAGAACCGGCTCGTCAAGACCGAGTATACCGCCGATCACCTGAACATATTCTTCGTTGTCTTCCGAATCAAGCGTTGTTTCCGTCGCAAGCGGACGCTCGGCAGACAACTCAAAAACACCCTCAACCGGTTCGAGACAGCGGGCGCAGGCGGTTTTGTACGGCAGACTCACATGAAAGGCGAGAAGCACATAACCCATTCCGCTTGTGACTTCGCCCGTGACATGTGCCGGTGAAGGAAGGGCGACATCCGAGGCACTGATATCACTCAGCTCAAGCTCATAATCGAACGGGATTCTCTTAACCTCGCCGCCGAGCAGCCCCTTGATATTCAGTTCCACAGAATGACCTCCATACTTTAGACACCATAAACGGCATTATACATGATAAGCCGCCGTTTGTCAATGGACAAATTTTAAACTGATTAGAACTTTCAACGCAAACCCGGTGAGGTTTTTGTGAATATTCACAAAGGCGGCGTCATGTACGGTTTATCGCAGCATAATTACAACTTTGCCAGGATATCCGCCTGAACCTTCTCGAAGCCGATGCGCTCCACCATCGACGCCAGACGCTCCTTTGGCTGGCCGTTCGCAATGTAGTATTCGAGTACTATCTTCACTAACTTTATTGCCTCGTCCTCTGTATAGAGACCCTCGAGACGGTCGCCCTGTCTCCAGGACTTGCCGTACCTGCCGCCGATGAAGCAGGCTATGGGGCGCTCGCCCTTTGACATTCCGACAAAGCCCATATCATTGAGCGCCGGTTTGATGCAGTTGTTGGGGCAGCCGCCGCAGCCTATCTTGAACTTGTGCGGGAGCTTGACATCACGCCAGCCCTTATAATAGATCTCATGCAGGCGGGCGGCAAACTCGACGGTGTCGTAGAGACCGTGCTGGCATACGGTTCCCTTGCAGGCGGTGACCGGGCGAACCTTGGGACCGGTTCCTCCGGTCTCAAGACCGTGCTTGGCTAAGAAAGCGGTAAGCGGCTCGATGTTCTCGTATTTGATGCCCCAGATCTCGAAGGTCATACGGGAGGTGAGACCGGTCTTGCCGTTTCCGAAACGGCGCGCCGCCTCGGCAACCGCCTCAAGGGTTTCGGAGGACACGATTCCGTTTACGGTCAGCAGACGCGCCGAAAAGGTCTCGCCGTTTCGGTTCTGAAGAAAACCTCTTCCCTTAAGTTCGCTGAGGATTTCGGGTGTAAGTGCCATGATGATATCTCCTTTGTTTTATATAAATTATCGTCGGCACGGTTATCCCGCGTCGGCAGATTTGCGTTTTAATTATGCGCTGCAGCAAAGGCATTGCAGCTTCGGACAGGGCGGGATTTTTTATCGCCGGATGTTCCGCTGTTTTGGTTTCAGTTGCTTCCCCGAAGAAGCTCAAGCGCTTCGTTTTTTGTTTGTAATTCAAAACTCGCTTTGATTGTTTTTATATTTTTCCGCCTGCAGCTCAAACATAGCGGCGTATTCGCCTTTCATTTTCATCAGCTCGTCGTGCGAACCGTTCTCTATGAGACAGCCGCCCGCGAACATATAAATTCTGTCCGCCATGCGCGTCGTTGACAGTCGGTGGCTGATGAAAATAACGGTTTTGTCGCGCGCGTAGTTCAATATCGTTTGATTGAGCTCGTATTCCGCCATCGGGTCGAGTGCAGAGGACGGTTCGTCCATTATGATAAGCTCGCAGTCGCGGTAAAACACCCTCGCTATCGCCACTTTTTGCGCTTCACCGCCGGAGAGATTCACGCCCTCGCTTGAAAACTCGCGGGTCAGGGGGGTATCAATTCCCTTTTCGAGAGATTCTAATTTGCCGTCAAATGTGCTCAGATGCAGGGCTTTGAGGACTTTTTCTTTATTTGCGGGGTCGTAAATATCGGCGGCGACATTTTCCGCTATTGAAGCTGCGAATATCTGATAATCCTGAAAAACCGCGCCGGTTTTTTCACGGTAGCTTTCGGTTTCATACTCACACAGGTTTTCGCCGTTTAATTTTACCTCGCCCTCGGTCGGGTCGTAAAGGCGGAGCAGCAGCTTGATAAGCGTCGTTTTGCCCGCGCCGTTGTAGCCGACTATCGCTATTTTTTCGCCTTTATTTATTGTGAGATCGATATTCCTGAGCGATTCTGTTTCCGATGACGGATAGCTGAACGACACGTTTTTAAACTCGATGCTTTTGATTTCATCGACTTTCCTTTTGCCGCTTCTGACTTTCGGCTCGTATTCCATAAAGGTGCGGAATTTTTCGGCGTAAAGGCTGTGTTCGGGGAATTCAACGAGAATCTCGACGAGAGTATTTATCTGCCAGTTAAGCTGCCATACGGCGTTGCTTCCCGCCGCAAAATCGCCGAGCAGTATATCGCCGGAAAAGAGCTTGTAAATAAGCAATATACTTATTCCGGCTTCGAAAATCAGGAGATTCAGCATATTTATTAAGTTGGATATATGAAATGTTATAAAACCGAAGCGTTTGCGGATGCTTTTTTGCCGTTCAATCGTTTCGGTATATCCGTCAACCAGAAGCTCTCCCGCGTGACTTAAGCGGATTTCCTTCGAATAATCGGGCAGGGAGTAAACGCGGGTAATGTAATCCGCCTTGCGCTGCTCCGGAACAAGCTCATTATTTTGCTTGAATTTTACCTTCTTTCTCCAAAGGTCTATTGCTGCCGAAAGCCCGACAACGGCTAAAATAGTTATTACAACAGCTATGTCTATCATAAGCAGCACACCAATTACCGTGAGCGTTGTTATTATACGGGCTATCAGATTGCCGACGTCCTCCATTATGTCGGATGCGCGCCAGTCGCTTTCATTTATAGCCCAGACAAAATCGTTGTAAAACTTCGGGTCGTCGTAACAGGCAAGGTCAAGAGAGCGCGCCTTGTCGAACAAAGCTTCCTGCATTTTCAAATGCAGAGTCTGTCGGATTTTAGGATCATACAGGTTGCCATACCAGACATAGAATAAAAATGTAAGGAGCGAAAAACCCGCCATAACCGCTATGACAGACGCCGCGTCCTTAAACTGCGCGTTTTTAGCTCCTATGGCGTCAAAGAGCATTTTTATGAATATAACGCCTACAAACGAGTTTATGCAGCCCAAAACGATACCCTTGACTATCGTCCAGAATATATACGACGGCGTATACTTCGCGACGAACCCGAGCATATAAAGGTTGTTCTTTATTATGCGGGAAATGGGGTGTCTTGTCTTTTTGGCTTTTTCGTTCTTCTTCATTTTCATCACGCCCTTACCTCCTCTCCGTCCGCGACGTAGTTTCTGGCTTGCAGCGTGAACATTTCCGCGTATTTACCGCATTTTTGCATAAGGTCGTGATGTGAGCCTTCCTCGATGACCTCGCCGTTTTCGAGCAGATAAATCCTGTCGGCAAGCACGGCAGAGGAAAGGCGGTGCGAAATGAATATGACCGAGCGGTTTTCGCAGGCATTCATCATGTTTTCATACATTTTGTATTCCGCGACAGGATCAAGCGCGGAGGACGGCTCGTCCAAAATCACGACAGAACTTTCCTTGACAAAGACTCTCGATATGGCGACTTTCTGCCCCTCGCCGCCCGAAAGAACCTCGCCTTTATCGTCAAATTCGCGGGTCAAAACCGTGTCCATGCCGTTTTCAAAGGTCATTACTTTATCGTAAGCGCCGCTGTTTTTAAGCGCCCGCTCGACAACGGCTTCGTCGCCGTTCCGACGTCTGCGCAAAAGCACATTGTCCGCCACAGACATAGAGAAAAGACGAAAGTCCTGAAATACGGTGCCGAAGCGTTCGCGATAGCCTTCTTCTCCGGTCAGTTTATAATCGCGAATATCTCTGTCGGCAAAACTAATCGTTCCCGCTGTCGGATCGTAAAGGCGCAGCAGCAGCTTGACGAGCGTCGTTTTGCCCGCGCCGTTGTGACCGACGAGCGCGATTTTTTCGCCGTTATGAATCTCTATATTTACATTCTTCAAAACATCCGCGTTCTGTCCCGCATAGCGGAAACAGACATTTTCGAGTTTGATGTCGCCGCTTTTCGGAGCGGGAAATTCGCCATCCTTTATCTTTGGCTCGTATTCGAGATATTCGCGTATTGTGTCTATATACAGCGAGTTTTCATGGAACGCAAAAAAACTTTGTGCTCCGTTCATGAGCGTGTTGGAAACTTCACTTATTGCGGTTATGATAAACAAACAGTCGCCGTATTTCATAGTGCCGGAAACGAGCGTTCTGTATACCGAATACAGCTGTGCGCCCATTATCGCACCGACCTCATACAGCTCTTCTGTGATATAATCAACAGCTCCGAGCTTAAAGCCGTATTCTTTTATGTAGGCGATGATATTCTTAACCGACCTGTTGAAGCGGGCGAACATTACCTTATATATATTCGTAAGCCGCATTTCCTTGGCGAAGTCGTTGAGATAGAAGGTTCTCCGCGTATAATCGCGCTGACGCTCCTCCTCCTGACGCTTCATATCGTATTCGTGCTGTATTTTATTGCGCTTTTCTCCGAGTGTGAATTTGGCGATAACGGGGATTGCCGCGAAAACAATCAGCCACGGGTCGATGATGATAATGAAAACCGTGTTCAGCGAAAAGGACATTATAATCCAGAGGCAATTATAAACGGTATTTACAACGCCCCAAATGCGGTTCTCGATATTGTTTGCCGCCTTGACGTATTTATCGTAGAATCCCTTATCCTCGTAACATCCCAGCTCAACCGATTCGTTCTTTGCGAAAATCATTTTTTTAAGATGTTCGCTTAATTTTAACTTCTGCACGGGTTCCAGAAAAGCGTCATAGGCGCTTGAGAGCAAGGAGCACAGGAAATAAGCTCCGCAAACGCAAATAACGGGGACTATCATTTCCGAAAACGATTTTCCGTCCTGAAAGCCGTTAATGACGCAGCGCAGCAAATACGTTCCCGTAAGGAAACTGAATATTGAGAATATGATATTTTTTAAGACAGGCAGCAGGATAAGAGCGGGCGTGACCCTGACCGCGATTCTGAACAGAAACCAGTTGTTTTTGATTATATGTCCAAGCGATTGGGGTTTGTCCTTCTTTGTTGTCATCTTAATACAAATCGCTCCGCCTTGTTCATTTCAGTACTCCTTGCTCTGCAGCGTGAAACCCGACGATCTGCAGCTTTCTGCAATCGCACTCTCCGTCGTTAGCGAGAGAATCGACCGGGAACAGAGACGTTTAATCAGATTTCGGGAATCTTTATCTCGATCTCTCTGCCCAGCTCCGCCGACTCGACTATGCCGGAAATTATCGCCTGGTTATAGATGATCTGGGAGGTGGGGACGGGCGCCTTGCCGCCGGTCTTTACGGCGTCAAGGAAGGAGCGCACCTTCTGACCGAAGAGCCCCAGCCCGGCGGGGTCCTTCTCGTCGATGACCGGAATCGTGGTCTCGGTCAGCGAGTTGCCGATCTTGGAATATATAGTCATCGGACCGCCGATGGAGCCGTTCCAGCAGTCGGTGGAGGGGATGCGCAGACCGGCATCCTTACCCATTATCAGGGTGTCGCCGGGAGTGTTGACATGCATCGCCCAGGAGATGCGGAAGTCGAGGATAATACCGCCCTCGAGACGGATGAATGCCGCCGCGAAGTCGTCCACGCCGAACTTGGAGGCGCAGTGTTCGCCCACATAGTATGGGTTCTTGCCGAAGAAGTCGCTCTTGTAACCCGAGACGGTGAGGGGCTTCGGATAGCCGATGGCGTTCAGCACCATGTCAAGGGAGTAGCAGCCGATGTCGCCCAGAGCGCCTACGCCGCCGGTTTCCTTTTCGATGAAGGTTGTTTTGCTGTCGCTGCAGGGGATGCCCAGCCGGCGGCCGCCGCCCGTCTGGATGTAGTAAATGTCGCCCAGACGCCCCGACTGGCAGATGCTCTTGATGTTCTGCATGTTCTTTGAGTTGCGGGGCTGGAAGCCGATAGAGATAATCTTACCCGTCTCGCGCTCGGCGCGCATGACGTCGACAGCCTGCTGCATGGTGACGGTGAAGGGCTTCTCAAGCAGCACATGCTTGCCGGCTTTCATGGCGTCGATGGAGCAGACGGCATGCTGGGAGTTGTAGGTGCAGACCGAAACCGCGTCAAGGTCCAGCTTGAGCAGCTCTTTGTGGCTTTCGAAGCATTTTGCGCCTTCAACTTCAAACTCCTTGAAGAAGGCCTCCGCCTTGCCGGGGATGATGTCCGCGCCTGCCACCACCTCAACGTCATCCATGGCGAGGTAGCTTCTCATGTGGGCATGGGCGATGCCGCCGCAGCCTATGATTCCGATTTTCAGCTTTTTCATGTCAGTCCTCCGTAAATATTATGTTTTTATATGAGGCTCAAGTTTTCAGTTCATTTTGCCGCACAGGGTTTTCGTCTCAGTGATACAAAGCAAGAGCGGCGGCGCCTATGACACCGGCGCGGCTCATGAGGGACGACAGTTCGATATGCACATCGGGCACTCGCCGGCGCAGGGGCAGAAGCAGGTCGTCCCCCTCCTTGACGATGGCGCCGCATATGACAATTGCATCGGGACGGAAGAGCCATTTCAGATCGTCGAGACCGTAGGCGATATAGTCGTACCAGGTCTCAACAACCGCCTTGCCCACGGGACAGCCGGCGCGCATGGCTGCATAGGAGGTGCGACCGGTGAAGGGCTTCGGTTGAGCGGCAAGCAGGCTGTCGGGGTGAGCCTCCGCCGCCTCGACGGTCTGCTGTATGAGACCGGTAACCGAGGCGTACTGCTCATAGCAGCCCAGACGTCCGCAGGTACACTGCAGCCCGTCGTATTTTATGGTCATGTGACCGAACTCGCCGGCGCTGCCGTCCGAGCCGGTATAGAGTTTGCCGCCGATGATAATGCCGCCGCCCACACCGGTACCCAGCGCCACGGTGAGCATGTTGGGGTAACGTCCCCCGAAACCGGCGTAAAGTTCGCCGAGGGCGGCGCAGTTGGCGTCGTTGCCCAGATATACCGGCACGCCCAGCCGTTCTGACAGATATGCGACGACCGGCGTGTTATTATACGGAATCTTTCCGGCATGGATGATAATGCCCTTGTTTATGTCCATAATGCCGGGCGAGCCCACGCCCACCGACTTGTAGGGGTATTCGCACTTTATCTCCAGCGCGCATTCTGCCACCGACGCCAGCAGAGCCATGTCGCTCTCAACGGTGGTGTCGATTGTCTTTTCGAACAGCGGCTTAAGGGCGCTGTCGGTTACCGCAAACTTAACATTTGTGCCGCCGATATCAATTCCGAGTATCATTTTTTCCTCCGTGTCGGTTATGAGTACGCATTCACGCATTTTAAATATAACATACCGATGCCCCCGCTGTCAATCAAAACCGTGAAGATTTTTCTGCGAAATAACTTTCGGAAAAAAGGGGATGCCGCGCATCTGCGGCATCCCGAAGGTGTGATTATTCGATTGTCGTGCAAATCCCGCGGATATGCATGTCTGCCTGTCCGCGATCCTCTTTTAGCCGCCCGGGATTATTATTATCCCTACGAATTTGTCTCCCCCCGGCTCGGCGGCAAGAGTCAGCTTGCCGAAAGGCTCAAGCATGCCGTCGGTTACACGTTCGGTAAGCGGAATTACAACCAATGTTAACTTTTTCGTATCCCTAATAAACGCTGATTTCGGGACGATTGCTCCAATGTCGCTGCCGGCGGGCAGTATGCATGTGTAAACGGCCTTCAGCCCCGCGGTTATGTCGCCCAATTCTCCGAAGTCTTTAAAGTAACTCAACGGGTCCTCAAGCATGGCTTCCCCGGGTTTCTTGTCAGACGGCTTCTTGCCGCCGTCCTCCGTCGTGACAGCGGGGGGTTCTTTCTGTCCCTCGGTCGTGACAGCGGGTGGTTCCTTCTGTTCCCCCGTCGTAACCGCGGGGGGGGCCTTCTTTTCCTCCGTTGTGACAGCGGGTGGTTCCTTCTGTTCCCCCGTCGTAACTGCGGGGGGTTCTTTCTGTTCCTCCGTTGTGACAGCGGGGGGCTCCTTCTGTTCCTCGGTCGTGACAGCGGGGGGCTCTTTCTTTTCCTCCGTTGTAACTGCGGGGGGCTCTTTCTGTTCCTCGGTCGTGACAGCGGGGGGTTCCTTCTGTTCCCCCGTCGTAACTGCGGGTGGTTCCTTCTGTCCTTCGGTCGTAACTGCGGGGGGTTCTTTCTTTCCCTCCGTTGTAACTGCGGGAGGAGCCTTCCGATCATCTGTTGTAACTGCAGGAGCTTTCATGGCGAGCGGCGGCTTATCCGCTCTTTCATCGCCTGCGTCCTCCGCGGATTTTTCGTTAGCCAAAGCTGCTGTTTCCGCATGGTCTTCCACAGGATTGTCCGCCGTATCGGACCCGCCGCCCTGCACCGCTTCCGGTGCAGCCTCATCGGCTGCTTCAAGTGCTGCGGCAGCACTGAACTGCCTGTAACCGGATGCGGCATAAGCACTGGGAGCAACACCGTTTTCGCCTCCGTAAGCATATTCTTCATCGGGAATGGCACCGGCGGCCGGATCGCCCGTTGTGAGTTCTACATATATATTGTCATAACGCGAAAGGTCAATATCTGCAGCTTCAGCGGCGCCGCCGGTAATCCCTATGATCTTCATAAGCGGCTCCCGGACGGCAAATACTGTCGCCACCACCAGCACCGCCGCTACAACCGTTCCGGCGGGTCGGAGTATGCGGCTCAGTCGGCTCCGTCTGTCGGTTACAATAACGGCGTCCTTCTCCGAATCGGGAGTTATGCCCTCGTCGGCGATGCGCTTCATGACAGAACTCACGATACTGCCGGAAGCAAAATCTATACCCCGTGTGTCTGATATTGCGCTTAGAGTTTTGCGGCACAGCTCCAGCTCGGCACGGCATTCGGCACAGCCGGCAAGATGTTCCTCAATATGGGCACGCTCGCTTTCGCTCAGCGCACCGTCAATATATTCAAATAAAAGATCCTTAACGGATTTACATTTCATAGTTTACCACCTCTGTGGCTTTTGACGAACAATAAACTGTTTTGTTCCGCCTTTACGGCGATTTCAAAAATAATTTCTTAACAAACGGGCAACAAAAATCCGGGGTTAAATACGTCATACTGCCCAAGAGCCGGGGGAGACGCCTCTTTTCAGTTCGTTTTCCGCAAAAGACGGAACCGGACGTCTCACTGCGCAAGCCCGGTACTATATAAGATTGTGCTTCAAAAGATACCGCTTTACGGCATTCCGTGCCCGGTTCAGACGGCTCTTGACGGTCCCCAGCTCCACTCCCAGAAGGACGGCTATCTCCTCATAGGTGCGTCCCTCGATGTCGCAGAGGGTGATTACCATGCGGTGATCCTCCGACAGCGACTCTATAGCCGCCCGAACCGCATCCCGCAGATCGCCCGTCTCCGCCATAACCTCGGGTGAGGAGGTTGGCTGTTCGTCGGGGATGTCTATGGTACGCTCCTCATTATCTTCGTCAAAGACGGTGAGCGGATCGGTCCTGCGGCGGGAGCGTGCCCTCAGCGCGTCCTTGGCGGTATTGACTACGATACGGTACAGCCAGGTGCTGAAGCGCGAATCGCCCCGGAAACTGCCCAGCCGGCGGTATGCCTTTATGAATGAGTCCTGCGACACGTCGAGAGCGTCCTCCCGGTTGTTCATTATCGAGAAGGCGATGTTGTAAACCCAGGTCTCGTATTCCGTTGCCAGGATCCCGAAAGCGTCGGTCTCCCCCGAGAGCACGCGCCGGCATAACTGCAGATCGCGCTCTTCCGATTCTTCGGGGAGGCATTCGGCGAACTTCTCCTCCCCGATTTTCACCCTTTCCGGGTGTTCTTTGTCAAATTTCACTGCTGATTCCTCTTTGTTGCCTTGCTCTCCCGCTTCACGCGCACTGTAAAGGCTATCTGCAGGCGCGGTCGAGAACCGAGAGTATCTCTGCCGAGGTTTCGGCGCGGTTGATGTCGGCGCGCATTCCGGCGGCTCCGTTGAAGCCCGAAAGGTATGCGGCTATCTGTCTGCGCGCTTCGCGTATGCCTGTAAATTCGCCCTTGCTTTCCACAAGCAGCGCCAGATGTCGTTTCGCTGTGTCTATTATCTCCCGTGTGGACGGCTCACGGAAGAACTTCCCGTCCAGTGCGGCATTGATCTCTGCGAATATCCAGGGTCTGCCCACCGCTCCCCTAGCCACCATTATGCCGTCCACGCCGGTGTCGAACATGCGCAGAGCGTCCTCGCCGTTCATGATGCCGCCGTTGCCGAATACGGGTATCTTCACCGCCCTCTTCACGGCGGCTATTGTGTCATGATCCACCGGCGGCAGATACTGCTGCTCCCTTGTGCGCCCGTGTATGCAGAGGGCGGCGGCTCCCGCCTCCTCAAGGGCGGCTGCCATATCGGGGGCGTTGATGCTCGAAGCATTCCAGCCGGTGCGAATTTTCGCGGTCAGCGGTATTGACGCGCTTTCGGGCGTTGAATCCAGGGATGCGCGCACCGCCTTTACAATCTCGCAGGCAAGCGGGATATCGCGCATCAGGTATGCTCCCTCCCGGTTGCCCGCAATCTTGCGCACCGGGCAGCCCATGTTTATGTCGATAGCCTCGGGCGTGAAGCTCTTAGCCAGCCGCAGAGCCGATTTCGCCATGATTTCAGGCTCCGAACCGAATATCTGTATGCCCGCAGGACGCTCTTTCTCCGTGAGCGCCGCAAGTGCGGGCGTTTTTTTGTCGTTGTAGTGTATGCCCTTTGCCGAGATCATCTCGGTGACGCAGTACTCCGCGCCATACTCCCGGGCTATTATGCGAAATGCCGTGTCGGCAACTCCCGCCATGGGCGCAAGAGCCAGACCCCGCGGCAGGACGATGTTTCCTATTTTCATATATATTTAATTGAATATTATCTGGTATAACCGGTCAGCGTCCTCCGTCCACGGCTATGACCTGACCCGTGACAAATGAAAAATCCTCCGAGGCTAAAGCGCGGATAACCCGCGCGACCTCCTCGGGCCTGCCGTTGCGGCAGAGCGCGGCTTCCTCCGCCAGTTCGGCCATCACTTCGGGCGAATGGACGGCGTTCATATCGGTGAGTATTACGCCGGGCGCCACACAGTTGACCCGCACTCCCGAGGGGCCTACCTCCCGCGCCATTGCGCCGGTAAATCCGATAAGCCCGGCTTTTGACGCCGAGTAAACCGCCTCGCAGGAAGCGCCCCGAATGCCCCATATTGAAGAAACGTTTATAATCGAGCCGCCACGCGCCGAGATGAAAAAGGGCAGAAACGCTTTTGTATATGCGATGGCGCCCGCAAGGTTGACGTTTAACAGCCGCCCGATCTCCTCCTCGGTCATATCCTGCAGAAGCCCCGTGAAAGACACTCCGGCATTATTTACAAGCAGGTCAATCCGTCCGCACTCTCTGTGAACCCTCTCCGCACAGCAGCGTGCGTCCTCATGTGATGCGGCGTCGGCGCGAATGGCGATAACGGTGTACCCCGACTCTCCGAGCTCCCGACAGAGAGATTCGGCTGCCGTTTCGCTGTTGAGATAGCTGAAATAAACTCTGTACCCGCAGGCGGCAAGCTCGCTCACGACCGCTCGCCCGATCCCCCGTGAGCCTCCGGTGACAAAGGCGGTTTTCATGCCGGTCATTTGAGTTCTCCCCCGGTGCCTTCTATATCACCCTTGCTCTCACTCGGGAAAAGCTTTTCGGGGTCAACGGGATCGGCGTGATGGGAGCGGCAGATGAGCAGCATTGAATCCTTTGGCACCACGTGCAGACAGCCGCCGTCAAGGGGAGCCGATTCGGCGACCGATTTCCCTTCGCTGATGGTTATGCGGGTGATTGAGTTATCATAGAGCAGCCAGACCGCATCGCCCTGACAGGCTATGTCCATAACTCTGCCCTCCTGCCCCACCTCGGCGGCAATGCTGCCGTCGGTGTTGAATACCGTGACATCCAGCGCGTTACCTACGATATTGCGGTCGAATACCAGCACCGTCCTGTCCCCGCTCTGCTCTATCCCCACCGGGGTTCTGCCGCGAAAGCCGTACTCGGACAGCAGATTGTTCCGTGGGTCGTAGAAGCGTATATGGTCGTCAAAACAAACCGACCAGCTGCCGTCGTCGGCATAGGCAAGGCATATGGGCAGAACGTCTTTTATCGTCTCGGTATATACCGCGTGATCCGAGTAGGGGTTGAGCACCATAAGCTCACACATGAGTCCGCCCCCCTCGGCATATGCCGAGGCTATGGCGGCATAGGTTCCCGTAGGATTAATATCGATGCCGGTGATCAGCTTGTCCTTAAAGACCCGGCTGATGCGCGTGAAGTTGCGGTCGTAGAAGTAGATCGCAGAGCGGTACTTGATTGTCTTGGACACCACGGCGAACATGCCGCTGTCCGACATCGCCGCGGCGGTGACAGGGTACTCCAGCGTCTCCGAATGGAGCCGCGAGAAGGCGTTGTTCACCGCGAAGCTGTTGTCGCCGATGGAGTAGACCAGCATATACCGGTTCCCGGTGACCAGCACCGGCTGTGTGCCCGGCTGATAGTAGGACAGGGTGTTGTTGCCCATCATATTATAAAGGTCGACGGTGGTGGAACTGACTGCCGCCAGTTCGCCTTTATACAGCCCGACTTTGGACACGTCGGCGCCGGCATAGTATATAGTTCGAAACACACCGGTATATTCCGGCGAGGAGGTGTCGAGATATTTAAGCAGATAGCGCAGATTCTCCACCGTCAGTTCCTCATGATAAAATGAGAACATCCAAAGCAGGCAGAGCACCGCCATAAGCAGCGAGACAAACCTGGCTATCCTGTATCTTTTTGACGCCGCAAGATATCCGGCGTTACTTTCGGCTTTTCCCGTACGGTGTTTATCGCCGCCGCAGCGGTACCGGCGCGTTTATCCATATTTAGCAGTTTCTCCGTGAAGGCAAAAGGTAAAAGCAATAATCGTTCAGGTGTCGGGCAGCCCGCCGTAGTCCACCGACGAAAGGTAGAGCCCCTGAGGCGGTACGGTGCTGCCGGCAAGCGAGCGGTCACCCGACTCAAGGACGGCAGACAGGCTTTCCGGCGGTATCCGCCCAAGCGAGAGCTCAATCAGGGTGCCGACTATGATCCTCACCATATTATATAGGAAGCCGTCGGCGGATATGGTGAGCCGTATCAGTTCCCCCTCCCGGATAACCGATACCTCTTTTACGGTGCGTATTGTACCCCTCCCCTCTCCCGGGATAACCGATGAGCCGGCAGCCATGAAGCCCCGGAAATCGTGGGTGCCCTTCAGTGCCTGTGCGGCGTCATGCATCACTCCGGCGTCAAGGGGGGTGGGAAAGCGGTATGCCCGGTTCACAAGAAAGGGGTCGGGTATACGGCTGTTGTGTATGAGATAGATATACTCCTTGCTCACCGCCGAATAGCGGGGGTGAAAGTCACCCGGCACATCCCGGGCGGCGGTCACCGACACGTCGGAGGGCAGATAGCGGTTCATGGCATCCGCTACCCGTTCTGCCGGCACTCGATTGGCGGCGGATGTCAGGTCAACGGTGCAGTAAAAGGCAAGGGCGTGCACCCCGGCGTCGGTCCGTGAACATCCTGTAATGCCGTATCTGTCGCCGAAAACCGCCGCAGCGGCATCCTGCAGCACCTGCTGTACGGTTATGCCGTTTGGCTGAATCTGAAAGCCGCTGTATCGCGAGCCGTCATAGCGGACGGTCAGCAGAACGCGGCGGACTATATCCTCTCCCGGCATCAGAGCGAAAAGCCGGGCGCGAACCGGTTGATAAGCAGCACGGCGGCGCAGAAGAGGGCGAATACCGCGAGCAATACAAAATCAAGGGCAGAATAGCGGAGCACATTCATGCGGGTCCTGCCGTCTCCCCCCCGGTAGCAGCGGCATTCCATTGCCACCGCCAGCTCGTCGGCACGCCTGAACGCCGAGACGAACAATGGTATCAGTACCGGCACCAGTGCTTTTGCGCGGTCTATGAGCGAGCCGCTTGTGAAGTCGGCGCCGCGTGCCTTCTGGGCGGACATTATTCTGTCGGTCTCCTCAATCAGCGTGGGAATGAAGCGGAGTGCTATGGTCATCATCATGGAAAATTCATGCACCGGCAGCTTTATCTTCTTAAGCGGCGCCAGCAGCTGCTCAAGACCGTCGGTTATAGCTATGGGCGAGGTGGTATAGGTCAGCACCACGCTGGTTCCCGCCAGCAGGCAGACTATGCGGATTATCATAAAGACGGCGAACATTACACCTTCAAAATAAACCTTTATAAAGCCGAATTCGAAAAGCAGGTTATCGCCCTTTGTCCAGAATATGTTGATAATCGCCGTGAAGGCGATTATGAAAATAATAGGCTTCAGTCCCCTGAACACCATGCGGGGGGGTATGCGGCTCATAATCACCAGTGCGGCGGTGAAGGCAATCAGCAGAATGAAACTGTACATATTCTTGCAGAGGAAAACCGCCGTTATCTCGACCAGAGTGAGTATGAGCTTCATGCGGGGGTCGGCGCGGTGAAGCGGCGAATTGCCCGGGAAATACTGTCCCAGTGTGATATCTTTAAGCATTCCGCCTCACCTCCCCTTTACCGTCTGAAGGTCGGTGCGGAGCAGATCCAACAGCACCTCACATGCCCGCTCAACCGTGAAAACATCGTCGGGCAGTTCGATACCCCTGCCTTTCAGTATCTCCCAGAGGCGGGTGATCTGGGGCACATCGAGTCCGGCGCCTATGAGCATATCGCTGCGGCTGAACACCTCGGTGCGGCCGCCCGAAGCCTCGACTCTGCCATTTTTCATGACCACTATCCGGTCGGAGTAGCGCGCCATGTCCTCCATACTGTGGCTGACTATTATAACCGTGGAATTCCGGGCGCGCTGATATGAGCGCATGCCGCCGAGGATATCCTCCCGTCCCATGGGGTCGAGTCCGGCTGTCGGCTCGTCCAGTATAAGTACACGGGGTTCCATAGCTATCACGCCGGCAATCGCGGCGCGGCGTCTCTGACCTCCCGACAGCTCGAAGGGAGATTTATCGAGAAGCTCCTCGTCCAGTCCGCAGAATTTCGCCGACTCGACGACCCGCCGCTCTATTTCCTCTCCCGACAGTTTCATATTGGAGGGCCCGTAGGCTATGTCGCGGCGAACCGTCTCCTCGAAAAGCTGATACTCGGGATACTGGAACACCAGACCGACCTTGAAGCGCAGCTTGTTCTGCTTCTTCGGCTCATCCCAGATGTCGACACCGTCAACTAAAATCCGCCCCTCATCGGGCTTCAGCAGGCCGTTGAGCAGCTGCACAAGTGTGGACTTGCCCGAACCGGTATGACCGATAAGCCCGGTTATGCAGCCGGGCTCAAAGGTAAGGTTTATATTATCTATTGCTTTTTTCTCGAACGGCGTGCCCCGTCCGTATATATATGATACTCCGCGGAGTTCTACCGTTCCTGCGGAATTGCTGTTTTCCTGGTTCATTTTTTCTCTTCGATCTTCCTAATAAGCAGGTCTGCGCATTCCTCGTAGGTGAGCACGTCCACCGGCAGCTCCACGCCGCAAAGCCCCAGCTCGTAGAGCAGTTCGGTCACCTGGGGCACGTCAAGCCCGATGCTGTGCAGCTTCGCCACCTGTGAGAAAACCCTGCGGGGGGTGTCGTCCATGCAGAGCTCACCGTCGTTTATTACTATGACCCTGTCGGCTGTGATAGCCTCGTTCATGTTGTGCGTTATGTGAAGCACCGTGATGCCCCTGTCCCGGTTTAGCATCCTTATTATATTCATGACCTCCGCACGCCCCGAGGGGTCGAGCATGGCCGTCGGCTCGTCAAAAACAATGCAGTCGGGCAGCATGGCTATTATGCCGGCAATGGCGATGCGCTGCTTCTGACCGCCCGACAGCCTGGAGGGGGAATGGCGGCGGTATTCGCTCATGCCCACAAGCTCCAGCGCCTTATCCACCCGGGCGCGTATTTCGGCGGGCGGTATCCCGAGATTCTCGGGACCGAATGCCACATCCTCTTCCACCACAGTCGCCACCAACTGGTTGTCGGGGTTCTGAAATACCATGCCCACATGGCGGCGGGTCTCGTATACCTCGTCGTCGCTGAGGTCGGGGGAGGTTACTTCCTTCCCGTCGATTATGATGCTCCCTGAGTCGGGCAGCAGTATAAGATTGAGCAGTTTGGCAAGCGTGGATTTGCCCGAGCCGTTATGCCCCAACACCGCCACGAACTCTCCGCGGTTTATCGTCAGGGTTATGTTCTTAAGTACCTGATTTGTCGGACGTCCGTCCTCCGTGTTGTAGGAGAAACAGACGTTCTTCATTTGAATGTATGGTTGATTCATTGTCCTCACCGGAATATCGTATAATTGCAATTAACAGCCGCCTGTCCGTCCTCACCATATGCCGAAGGCAGCCGAACCGCAGGGCAGCACGCCGCCCGAGGCGGTCACCGGCAGTCCCACTTCATCGGAGGTGACCGCGGCTTTCCGGACTTGGGAGTTCTGATGCCCTTTCAGCGCCTCCCGCAGCACATAAGCGGTGGCGGCGGGGGAAAGTCCGGTGGTGTATGAGTTTATAAGGAAAAACAGCGGCTTGTCGGAGAGCACCTGCACGGCGCGCTGCACGAAGGCGAAAAGCGATTCTTCCAGCTTCCACAGCTCGCCTCCCGGACCTCTGCCGTAGGAGGGCGGATCCATAATAACGCCTTCATAGCGCACTCCCCGGCGTATCTCGCGCTCCACGAACTTGCCGCAGTCGTCAACGATGTAGCGTATCGGCGCTTCGCCCAGACCCGAAAGCCGGGCGTTGGTGCGCGCCTGGGCTACCATGCCCTTCGCAGCGTCCACATGGGTGACCTCGGCTCCCGCCGCCGCGGCTGAAACAGTGGCGCCGCCGGTATATGCAAAGAGGTTCAGGACTTTGGGTTTGCCGGCAATGCCCGCCGCATCGTTCTCGTTTATTCTCTCGCGTATCAGCGGAACAAAGCGTTCCCAGTTCGCCGCCTGCTCGGGGAAAAGTCCGGTGTGCTTGAAGCCGGTGGGGCGGATGAGAAAGCGCAGTCCAAGGGATTCGTAGCCGATCTCCCATTCCTCGGGCAATTTGGATATGCTCCAGCTGCCTCCCCCGCTCTTTGAGCGGTTGTAGACAGCGTCGGCGGCCTTCCAGCCGGGATGACGCTTTAGCCCGCTCCAGATGACCTGGGGGTCGGGGCGGATAAGTATATATTTCCCCCAGCGCTCAAGCCGTTCGCCGTCTGAGGTGTCAAGAAGTTCGTAATCCTGCCATTTGTCCGCTATAAGCATCTATGTGTTTACTCCGTATTATGAATTAAAAGATAAACGCGCTCCCGGCGCTCCGGGTCAGTTCTCCTCGTTATCCTCAAAGAGGTCGATCTGTCCGTTCAGCGAACCCGACTGCACCGGTTTGTCGGGCAGGGGTATGCCGAGATGCTCGTAGGCGGCGCGGGTGACGCACCGTCCCCTCAGCGTGCGGCTGAGGAAGCCTATCTGCATAAGATATGGCTCGCACACGTCCTCGATAGTCACCGCCTCCTCGCCGATGGTGGCGGCAAGGGTATCAAGTCCCACCGGTCCCCCGTCGTAGAAGCGCATAATGGTCTCAAGCATCCGCCTGTCCACGTTGTCAAGCCCCAGCATGTCAATCTCCAGCATTCGCAGAGCGTAGTCGGCTATCTCCCTGTCGATGACGGATTTGCCGCCCACCTGGGCGAAATCGCGGACACGCTTCAGCAGCCGGTTGGCTATACGGGGCGTACCCCGGGAACGGCGGGCTATTTCCAGCGCTCCCTCCTCCTCTATGGCTATGCCTAATATTCTCGCAGAGCGCTTGACTATCTGCGCCAGTTCCTCGGGCGAATACAGCTCAAGTTTCAGAACCACGCCGAAGCGGTCGCGCAGAGGTGTGGAAATCTGACCCGCCCGGGTGGTGGCGCCTATGAGTGTGAAGCGGGGCAGGTCAAGTCTTATTGAACGCGCCGCCGGACCCTTGCCTATTATCACATCGATGGCATAGTCCTCCATGGCGGGGTAGAGTATCTCCTCCACCACCTTCTGGATGCGGTGTATTTCATCGATGAAAAGAATATCGTTGGGGCCGAGATTGGTCAGCAGAGCCGCCAGATCGCCCGCCCGTTCGATTGCGGGGCCGCTGGTTATTCGGATATTTGCCGACAGCTCGTTGGCTATGATGCCCGCCAGGGTGGTCTTGCCCAGCCCGGGAGGACCGTAGAGCAGCACATGGTCAAGCGGTTCGCCTCTAAGCTTTGCGGCTTCGATGTATACCCGCAGGTTCTCCTTCACCTTGGTCTGGCCGATATACTCCCGGTCGTCCAGGGTTCTCGGCCGCAGGGAGGGTTCCAAATTCTCCTCTTCGGCTGTGAATGCGGAGGTCACTATTCGATTTTCGAAATCGGGTTCGTTTCTATCCATGTCTAAATATCTATAATTATAAATTCGGGGAATCGTGTTTCTCAAGCTATGACGGCGAAACCGCCGCCCCATACGGCAGCGGTTACCGGTAAATAAAGGTTATGTGAGACGGTTATGCGAAAGCAGGTGCCCGGCGATGAATCGACCGAGCCTGTCTGACCCGGTGTCAACGGCATGACCTGAATTGTAGCGGGTACCCGCGTCGGATGCTCCTGTCGATTTAGCTTTGTCTGCGCTTAAGTGCGAGCACGCCTCCGGAGAGAGCGGCGCCGGCTGCCATAATCCAGAGAGCGATGCCCGCGTCAAAGGTCTGAGCGGCTGCTGCGGGCTTCGCCGCTGCCGCCTTGGCGGCTGCGGTGGTGGTCTCTACCGGCAGCGGAAGGACATAGTCAATCAGCGCGGTGAAGATTTTCCAGGACTCATCGGTAAAATTTGCTGCCGACTGTCCGCGGTTGAAGAAGGTGGAACGCGGTCCGGTTGACGCCGAACCGTCGATAAGTTTGCCGCCCTTCTCGACCAGGGTGACGGCGGGAGCGCCCTTCTCATTCTCGAAAATTACGGTAACACCGTCCGACCATTCCTTCAGGAAGCCGGGAGTCTCATCCTTGGTGAATCCCTTGAAGGAGGTAATGCCGGTTTTAAGAATGTCGTTCTTCGCCTTGTAGGTGCCGTTAAATGAATCGCTGTCGTATGCCGAGTCGTAGGCACCGAAGAGCAGCTCGTCCCAGAGGCCCGGTTCGCTGCAGATAATGTAGCACTCCGCCTTGGTGAACTTCGTGTTAACGTCAGCCGAGGACACCGACTCGCCGATAAAGACGAGAGAGTAGCCCTTCCAGCTGTTTTCGTCGGTCTTGGGTGCGTGAATATAATCAACCTGGGTGAAGCCGGGCATTGAAGCAATTTTGTCGCCGATGGCCTTATCGCCCTCTCCGACGGCATCGGCGCCGCCGTGAACGACAAGAACCTTGCCGCGTTCGGCGGCAAAGGATGCGGGAGCAGCAGCCATGACTATCAGAAATACTGCGAGCAGTGCAATGATGAGTTTTTTCATAGAATGATCCCCCTTGTGTCGGATACTTCCGGAAACGGAAGTGCTATGTGTGTCTATATATATGGCATACGCCGCTACGTGTATGGCCGTCGGCGTATACAGGTATACTTTTTGCGCCATATCTGTCACGGATGTGATTTCATGGCACGGCGCTTTCTCCAAAGACAAACCTTCGGGAGATACCGCTCCGTCAGCCCCCCATTTTGCGAAGAGCGGCGCGTACGCCGTCCTCCACCGTGCCGGTAAAGTCCAGCCCCTTCATTGCCGCCGAAGCCTCGGCGCGGGTATAGCCCAGCACCAGCAGGGTGGACAGTATATCCGAGCGCACATCGCCGGCGGGTATTACGTCGCCCGTATCGGTGATAAGGGCGGCTCCCGAAGGGTCGACGTTCAGTTCCTTGGCTATCTTGCCCTTCAGATCTACGATAATGCGCTCGGCGGTCTTCTGACCGACACCGGGAACCTTCAGCGCCTTGTGATCCCCCGCCACGACTGCCGCGGCGAAGGATTCGGGCGTATGCGCCGAGAGCAAACTGAGAGCGGTTTTCGCTCCCACTCCCGACACCGAAATGAGCATACGGAAGGCGGTAAGCTCCGAATATTCGAAGAAACCGTAGAGGTCTACGCTGTCCTCCTTCACCGCCATATGGGTGTAGAGCAGCACCTTTTCGCCCCGTTTGCCCGAGATTTTTGATAATGTGTTTGTCGATACAAGCAGGTGGTATCCCACCCCGCCGCAGTCAATGACCGCCGCGCCTGGCGCGGTATGAACAAGTTCGCCGTTTACATGATACAGCATGTTGTTTCCCTAAAATAAGATACTTTGATTGTCTGTGCCGCGCCGCTTAACTTAGGTTGGAAGAGTTGTAGTACTTCGCCAGCAGCGAACCGGAGGTGTGGGCGTGACAGACGGCTATCGCCAGAGCGTCCGCCGCGTCGTCCGGTTTCGGGGGGGCTTTAAGACCCAGTATTTCGGTGACCAGCGTGATTATCTGACGCTTGTCGGCGCGGCCATAGCCCGAGACCGCCTGCTTGACCTGGAGCGGCGTGTATTCGGCTATCTGCAGCCCCCGGCGGTGCGCGGTGAGAAGTATTACCCCTCTCGCCTCGGCTACCGCTATGCCGGTGGTGATATTCGTGTTGAAGAAAAGCTCCTCCACCGCCATGACCTGGGGCGAGAAGGTGTTTATAAGCCCGTCCAGCTCGTCGGCTATTATCTCAAGCCGCCGCTGAATGGGCAGCCTCGCCCTGGTGGTTATGGCGCCGTAGGCTATGGTGGTGAAGCGCTGAGCTTTATAGTCGACTATACCGTACCCTATTGTTGCGAGTCCGGGGTCGACGCCGAGAATTTTCATATATAGGATTGCCTGCCTTATCTTTCGGGCGGAGCGGAACAGCTCCGAAGTCCGAAAATATACCGCGTTTATTGTATCACATATTGTGCCGTATGTCAAAGACTTTTCGTACATTTATCATATTTCGGCGGTTTTCATACAGCCGGAGGCGGAATTGGCGAATTTACGGCAAAACGCATGCGTATACGCCCTTTTAACGCGTATACGGGTTTGAATACATGAACTCCAACCGTGTTAAAACAAGAAATGGAAGTATTCTGTTTACATCCGCGAAAAATTGTGCTATACTTGTTTTGATTTTGAGCGACCCCGAAGGAGGTGCGTGCACGGTGAAAATACCCGTCATACTTGTGGGCGATATACTCACACTGAAAAAGCCCCACCCCTGCGGAAACCGTGAATTCGATGTCCTGCGCATCGGAAGCGATATACGCATACGCTGCCGGGGCTGCGGACGGGATATGACCGTCCCCCGGATCAAGCTGGAAAAAAGCATCCGCGGGGAGCCGGTTCATAAAAACGCCGACGCGGTGCCGCTAAGAGATGCGGCGAAACAAAACTCTGAGGAGAACGAATAAATGAGCAACAACGATAATAACGATAATATAAAGGACAGCGAAGCCGTTATGCCTCAGGAGACGCCCGACGCCGAGAATACGGCAAACGCGGCAGCAGCCGCAGAAACCGACACCGACACAACGGCTGCGGCGGCCGCAAAAACCGAAACGGAAGCCGATGTTCCCGGGAGCGAAACCGCCGCCAACGACGGTGATGAACCCACGACCGGCGACATAAATGAACCCGCGGACGGCGACGGAAGCGAAGACGCTGTATCGGACGGCAATGACAATAGCAAGGCGAAGAAACCGCGCAAAAAGCTCACCGCGCCCAAATGGCTGAAACGCTTCGGAGCTTTCCTCGGCGGTGTGCCTGGAGTCTGTGCGCGGGCATTTGAGCGGCACGACCGGCTGCACCTGCTTTTCTGCTTCCTCACCCCGGCGCTGCTCACCTGGATAATGTATATCTTCATGGGGTGCTTCCCCTTCGGCTCCAACTCGGTATTGGTGCTCGACCTGAACGGGCAGTATGTCTCCTTCTTTGAGTACCTGCGCACCTGCATCCTCAACGGGGACTCGTTAGCCTACTCCTGGGAGCGGGCTCTCGGAGGCGAGTTTATGGGCATATACGACTACTACCTCGCCTCGCCCTTCTCGCTGCTGGTTGCGTTCTTTCCCAAGCGGTTCATCACCGAGGCGCTGCTCCTCATGTTCCTGCTTAAGGCGGGCTTTGTGGGCTTCGGCATGGGCGTCTACCTTGACATCAAGTTCCGCACCCCGGCAACTCCCCAATCCCGCAAGCTGAATATTGTGCTCTTCTCTACCCTCTACGCCACCTGCGCGTATATGGTGGTAATGGGGCACAACACCATGTGGGTTGACGAGCTTGCCATACTTCCCTTCCTCTGTCTGGGTATCGAGCGGGTGATACGGCGGGAGGACTTTGTGCTGTATGTCTCCTCACTGGCGCTGGCGATAATCGCAAACTTCTACATCGGTTACATGATGTGTATCTTCACCTTCTTCTGTTTCATCGCCAGCTACTTCTCAATGTCGCCCGCCGAACGGAACCCCACCGGCATCCGCTTCCACCTGCCGAAGACGATAGCATTGGCTGTGATATATACCGCCGTGGCAGTGTCAATAGCCGGCTTGACGGTGCTCTCGGCTTATTATGCCCTCCATTTCGGCAAGACCACCTTCTCCGACCCCGATTTCAGCATACGGCAGACCTTCAAATTCCTTGACCTTATAGTCAAGCTGCTGCCCTCCTACGACACTGTCCGCCCCGAGGGGCTGCCCTGGGTCTACTGCGGCACCCTGACCGTCATACTTGCGCCCCTCTATTTCCTGCTGCCCAACAAGGTTGTCCCCGCCCGTGAGAAGATATGCGGCGGGCTGATGCTCTCGCTTTTCGTCTTTTCCTTCAACCTCACCCCTGTGGACATGGTGTGGCACGGGTTCCAGGCTCCCAACTGGCTCAACCACCGCTATTCCTTCATGTTCTGCTTCTTCCTGCTGGTCTTTGGCTATCGGACGCTTGACGCGCTGCTTGACGGAAGGCTGTCAAAGAAGGCTCCCATAATAACCGGCGGCATCCTGCTGCTCCTGGTCTTTATCATACAGAAATTCGAATACGAGTTCTTCGACGAAAAGGGTGTCTGGAGCTCCATCGGCTGCATCGCCCTCTGTCTCTTTGTGCTGGGTATTCTGCTCTCTGTCGGGCTTAAGCGCAGCACCGGCATTCTGCTGACGGCGGCAATCTGCGTCGAGGCGGTGACCATAGGCGTGTTCGGGATGGTGGCGCTGGACAAAGATGTGGTTTTCACATCCCGCGCCTCATACCGCTCCTATATGGACCGCATTGAGCCATTCATCGACAGCATAACCGCGGAGGACGATTCCTTCTACCGTCTTGAGAAGAGCTTCCACCGCAAGACCAACGACCCGATGGCGATAGGCTACAAGGGCACCTCAAACTCCACTTCCACCCTTAACGCCCCCGCCATACGGCTGCTGAATCGTCTTGGCTACGCTTCAATCTCCCACTGGTCGAAGCACCTCGGCGGCACTCCCGTATCCGACTCGCTGCTGGGGCTCAAGTATCTTATCTTCGAGGAGGAGCTTGAGGACAACAAATTCTACGAGCTTATAAAATCCGACGAGGGCGAGGAGCTTTACGCCTACCTGAATCCCCACGCTCTGTCGGCGGTAACGGCGGTAAATCCCGCCATGGCCGACTTCGACATAGAAGAATACAACACGCCCTTCGAGCTGATGAACGCCTTTGTCACCGAGATGCTGGGCGAGGAGAAAACCGTCGAGATATTCAAGAAGATAAGAACCAAGGACAGCGACTACGACAACATAGACATCGGCTATGTGGTGGGGCACAAAAAATACTCACCCGAGCTCAAGACCCGCGCCGGCAAGATGCTCTACACCATCGAAGGCGTTGGCAAGGAATATGAGATTTTCATGGCGCTCCCCACCGACTATCCCCGGGAATGCTCGGTAATGATAAACGGCAGCGACTACGGTCGCATCCTCGGCAACGAAACCGCCTGCATAAAGTCACTCGGCCGCTGGGAAAAGGGCGAGGAGATGCTGATCAGCATCTCCATCGAGGAGAACGAGGTCTATATAGCGAACAGCGGCTCCTTCTTCTGGTATCTGGACGAGGAGGTCTTTAACGAATACATGCCCCGTCTGAAATCGGGCTGCATGGATATCACCGAGTGGTCGCAAACCCGCCTGTACGGCACCCTGGACGCCGGCGAAACAAACACCTACCTGTTTATGACCATCCCATTCGATGAGGGCTGGCAGATTTATGTCGACGGCGAGCGCGTTGCGGAAAACCTGGTCTGCGCCAACGCCCTCATGGGCTGCCACATCCCCGCCGGCAAACATACTGTTGAGATGAAATACATGCCCAACGCGCTCAAATACGGTCTTATAGCCTCCGCCGCCGGATTTGTGTCATACCTGGTGCTTCTCACCGACGAAACGGGACTGCGCCGGCTTATTGCCAGGTCAAGGACGCGGAAGAAGGCGGAGGAGGAGATTCCCGGTGACTGAACTGACCGCAAGCCTGAATTCCTGAAACAGCAGCTTGCCGTCCGAGTTCTACAGACAGATCCACAGACCCCCTCATATGCGGATTTTTCTTGTTATGCATATGAGGGGGTTAATATTTTTGTTATTTACTGACTTCTGCGGCTGTGCTGTAGGTTTACACCGAGAACAATCGGGATTTCTCTTTCAGTTCCCGTAATTCATAAAGGCTTCGATAACCTTATCATAGTGAGCCAAAACGGCGGATTCCTGGGATGCCCAGTGGGACTCGAAGTTGGAGTTGTTGTCCTTGACAAGCCGCTGAATTATGAAGGAACAGCCCTTCCAGTAGTCATATACATAGCCGAAGTCATATACGCAGGTGGATGTAATGATATCGAGCATTTCCACCGAATCGGCGTCGCGGGTAGCCTTGACCTTAAGGGCTACGTCATAGTATGCGGGGATGACCTGCTTGTAGGTTTCGGCGTTCAGAGCTTCGGTGACGGCACCCACATACTCGGTGTCCGGGATGGTGACGGGGATGCCGAGGATCATATGATGGCCGTCCGCCTGGGTATAGTAGCTGTCCTGATTTTCGTCCCACTTGGGATATGGGAGAAATCCGAAGTCATCCTCCAGATCGCGGAAGTCGGTGAGGGAGGTTCCGATGTAGCCGTTGGCGAACACACAGCGGGAATTGGCGAACATGTCCGCCGAGAAGGCGTGTGTGGAGCCGGTGGCGCCAACATAGCTTATGTCCATGCGGACGCCTTCGGTCTCGTGGAATACCTGATTGAGTTTTACGAATATCTGATTGAGTTTCTCTGACTTGTAGGTGAACTCGATTGTGTCGCCCTTCTTGGTAAAAATCGGGTTGTCGAAAGCCCAGAGGTAGGCGTTGAGATTGGACTGATGGTTTGAGACAAATCCGTAGATATCCTCGTTGTCCTCCTCGTTGTTGCCGTTCACATCGGTGTAGATACCCTTTGAGATGGCAACAAGGCGGTCTATCGTCCAGTCTCCGCCGCGGACAATCGAATATATGTCGCCGACATTGAAGTCATTGCCCAGCCTCTTGTTGTAGAACACGCAGTAGGTCTGCCCGACAGTAACGGCGAAATCGCCCACAGCCAAGATACAGACACCGTTTACCGTCAGCACGTCGGCGTTTGAGTCCGACCACCAGGGCTTGTCGAAGTTGATATTCGGCAGGTCGTACCAGTTGAGGTATTCGCCGGAGGTTGCCACGCCGCCGAACTTGACGACGTGAACCGAGCCTAATTCAAAGGCGTCCTCGCCGGCAACTATCTGATTGTGCATCCAGTTATAGCAGCTGTCGTAGTTGCCGGTGTGGCCGATGACCACAGTGCAGTTGAAGCGCTCGGAAATGTCCCGGTTGCGGGCGTATACAGCGTCATCAACCACGTCGCCTGTGGCTTCCTCGATGCAGATGAAGTCATCCTTGCCGTCCGAAACCACCACGCGGAAGTCGCGTCCGCCGAAGTCGCAGTCGCCCAAGTCGTCGGATATCAGCTTCCGCGCCTCGAGAGCGTCGACCGGCTCGGTTTCGGCGGCAGCCGTGGTATCGTCTGCGGCGGCAGTAGTCACGGCGGTGCCGCCGCCACCCTTCCCGCAGCCGGCAAGCAGCGCACAGAGAATGATAATCAACAGTAAAGCGGATATTATTCTATTTGCCATAATTTAACCCTCCATAATAATATATGGGTATATTATACAGCGCAGCTTCTATTGTGTCAAGTATATTTGTGCACTTCTTATCATTCTTAGTGTCAAAAAAGTCCGGCGCACCGTATGTGCGCCGGACAGGGGTGATGTTCTGAATATTATTTCCCGTACTCCATAAAGGCTTGGATTACCTTGTCATAGTGAGCCATGACGGCGGTTTCCTTGGACGCCCAGTAGGACTCGAAGTTGGTATTGTTGTCCTTGACAAGGGTCTGCAGGAAGAAGGAGCAGCCCTTCCAGAAGTCGTAAACATAGCCGAAGTCGTATACACAGGAGCCGACGACAAGGTCAAGCATCTCAATCGACTCCTCGTCGCGGGCAGCCTTGACCTTAAGAGCCACGTCGTAGTAGGCGGGGTGAACCCTCTTATAGCTCTCGGCGCAAAGGGCTTCGATTATGGCGCCGCTGCGCTCGAAATCCTGAATGGTGACCGGCATGCACATCGCCATGTGGTTGCCGTCCGACATGGTGTAGTACTCTTCCTGGGCGTCGTCCCACTTGGGGTAGGGGATAATGCCGTATTCGTCCTGAAGCTCGCGGAAGTGCAGCAGCGAGTAGCTTATCAGACCGTTGGCGAAAACCGCCTGGCTGTTTCTGAACAGCTCGCGGCCGAGATGGTGGGAGCTGTTATTGGGACCCGTAAAGTTGGGGTTGGTGTAGATTCCGTTGTGGTCGTTGAAGGTGTTGCAGAGCTTCTCGACTATTGCCGGGATCTTTTCGGTCTTGTAGACGAACTTCAGATCGTCGCCGTCACGGACGAATATGGGGTTGTTGAAGGACCAGAGGTAGGCGTTGATGTTGGAATAGGTGTTTGACACGTATCCGTAGCTGTCGCCGTCGTCCTTCTTGCCGTCGCCGTTGACGTCGACATAAATGTCCTTAGTCATCTCCACTATGCGGTCGATGGTCCAGTCGCCGTCGCGGACTATGCCGTAAACGTCGCCGATTTCAAAGTCGGCAGCCAGCTTCTTGTTGTAGAATATGCAGTAGGTCTGGGTCATGGCGGTAAGGGCATAGTCGCCCACGGCTATGAAGCATACGCCGTTCACGGTGAGTACGTCCTTGTTGGAAGACGACCACCAGGGCTTGTCGAAGTTGACGTTGTCCACGTCATACCAGTTGGTGAAGTAGCCCCCTGCGCCGATACCGCCCAGCTGAACCACATGCATGCTTGCCAGGTCGAAGGCGTCCTCGCCCGCAGAAACACAGTTCTGCATCCAGCTTGTGCAGTTGCTGTAGCCGTCTTCCTTTGCGATGACTATCTTGCAGTTGAAGCGCTCCGAAACGTCGCGGTTGCGCTCGTATATGGCGTCCTCGATGACGTCACCAGTGGCTTCGTCCATGACAAGCATCTCCGCCTTGCCTTTTTCGGAACCGGAGGCTGATCCGAAGTCGACTACCACACGGAACTCGTAGCCGTCAAAATCGTATTCGCCCAGGTCGTCGGATATAAGTTTGCGCGCCTCAAGGGGATCAAGGGGAGCCGTCTCGGCGGCGGTGGTCTCGCCGGCCGCGGTGGTGACATCGGCGCCGGTCGTGTCCTTCCCTCCGCAGGCAGCCAGCATCCCGCAGACCACGGCGCAGAGGAGAAGCATCGAAATTGTCTTTTTCATTTCTTTAACCTCCACGGTTGTCGGTTATTGTGACTTGGCTTATCTGTGATATGTTTAACGCTCGGACTTGTAGTCGCGGAAAAGCTGCATGGTATTGTCAAAGTGAGCGATCACAGCGTCCTTGCGGGAAGCCCAGAAGGACTCGAAGTTGGTGTTGTTCTGTCCCACCAGGTTCTGCAGATAGAAGGCGCAGCCCTTGCCGCCGTCGTAAATATAGCCGAAGTCATAGACGCAGGAATTTACGACTATGTCAAGCATCTCAACCGACTCCTCGTCACGGACAAGTTTAACCTTGAGAGCCACATCGTAGTAGGCGGGGTAAACATATTTCCAGCTCTCGGCGCAGAGGGCTTCGATTATGGTGCCGCTGCGCACGAAGTCCTGAATGGTGACCGGCATACAGAGCCCCATGTGGTTGCCGTCCGACATTGTTATATAATTTTCCTGCGCTTCATCCCACTTGGGGTAGGGTATAATTCCGTACTCGTCCTGCAGCTCGCGGAAGTTCAGCAGCGAGTAGCTCAGTAGTCCGTTGCTGAAAACCGCCTGGCTCCTCTTGAAGAGGTCGCGGCCGAGGTAGTGAACGCTGTTGTTGGTGCCCACATATTTGGGGTTGGTGTAGATTCCCTGATAGTTGTTGAAGGTATCGCAGAGCCGCTCAACTATGGAGGGGAGCTTCTCGGAATCGAATACGAATTTCAGATCCTTGCCGTCCTTCACGAATATGGGGTTGTCGAAGGACCAGAGATAGGCATTGATATTCGACTGGCAGTTGGAGATGTAGCCGTAGATATCGCCGTCATCCTTATTGCCGTCGCCGTTGACGTCGGTATAGATGTCCTTTGTAATGCCTATTATACGGTCAAGCGTCCAGTCGCCCGCCCGGACTATGGGGTAAACATCCTCTACACCATAGTTTGCAGCCATGACCTTGTTATGGGCACCTCTAAAAACGTCAAATTTCCTTTAGCATATCATACCCCCCCGAAAAATCAAGGGGATTTTGCAAAAAAATGTATGAATTTATCGTAGAATCATCAAAATATCTGTCTTAAACAG
>Ga0123335_1001794_pt1 | contig 33819 bp, 24 predicted proteins | sample BiotimSIPDNA_2_FD_89707 | JGI IMG/M metagenome (GOLD analysis project Ga0123335, IMG submission 89707) | Anaerobic biogas reactor microbial communites from Washington, USA - Biogas_R2 time_0 SIP DNA | ecosystem: Engineered > Bioreactor > Anaerobic > Unclassified | place: Washington, USA... | reverse complement strand
GATCTATGCATCGGAACATCTTCAAATGGCCGATACTCCTGAAGATCATTATTGTACAGTATTCGGCCAGTATGTTCTTTCTCCGCGTATTTTTGATTTTCTTGAAGAACATATAACCTGCAACATTCGGGAAAAAGGTGAATTCCAGCTTACCTCGTGCCTTGATCGGCTCCGTCGTGAAGAAGGTTTTATGGGATACCTGATGCAAGGTAAACGGTTTGATATAGGTTTACCATTAGCTTATTTGCAAACACTTGTTGATTTTGCAAAATAAGTTTATGAGAGATTGAACAATACATAAAAGACATTTGTCGGGTCAGAAATCTCTGGACAGTAGTAAAGAATATACAGGGTTAAAGATCGGCATTTACGCGCTCCCCTATTGCAGCTCTTGGAAATATCCTTTTGATAATTTTCATCATTATATTCGCCAAGCGTACACGACTCGAAAATCCACTTGATGTGATGGCTGTGTTTCAAGGCTAAGAGCCTGCTCCTGAATTTGTCAACGGATCAGTAGCGTCTTTTTGTTCAGGGTTAATCCTTTGGCATTCGCCCTTGTTATGTAAATGCCATTAGGCATGCTCCGGGAATAGCAGCCAATCTCACGCCCCTGGCAGTCAAAAATTCTCAGGCGGCCATTTTGCAGTTTCTCCCCGGACAGGGATGCGGTGAGCGTGGAACGGAGCTGATTGGGAAAAACATGGAGCACCGGAGGTTTTTTTACCTTTACTGAAACTGCTGTGTGAGTATGTGTCAGGCCATTCTTGACCGCAGTCATAAGCGGATGATTGCCAGGTGCAAGATAATCCTGGGAGATTTCCCATATAATGGCACCACCGACTCCTGAGGTGTCAAGATAACCCATGCGCGCAGCGATCGCCCTTTCATCGGTGTACGAGACAAAGCAATCATTCGCGGAACCAGTATCGTCAATGCTCAAATAGGATGCCTCGGCCACAGAATCATATTGGTAGTATTCAGCCTTATAGTATGATGACATAATGGTCCGGTAAGCAACATCGTTGCTTAACGATGGAACCGATGTCCACATCTGATAAAGATCGTAAGTCCCTCCGGTCCAAACATCGCCATGGAAACCAATGCCAATGCCCAGTTTTGACTTGGGAATTCCGGCTGCATTCCATAGCTCAATATAGTGTTGTGCTGAAGGTAAAGGCCGGGAAGGATCGTCGGGAAAACCATGAGTGCCGCTGAAAAGGGCAGATCCATGCCAGGTGAGCCATCCCTCCCAGGGACCAGACATTACGTAAGTCATCAGGTTGATTTGATCGAACTCATCTTTAATTGAGTTGTATATGTACCGGATAGCCGGATCCCAATAATCTTCAGCCGCAGCCGCAGTTAGCAGCAGAGATGGCGAGATACTGTCTAACGCAGTTCGCAGTTCGCGAATGAACGCCTTAAACTGTGTTGAGTCAGAAGAGAGAAGAGGCTCCCAGTCGATGTCAATGCCATCATAGCCGTAAGTGGTAAGCTTGTCAAGTATATTGTTGATAAACGTGGTACGCACTCCGTTTCGGGTAGCCCCGCGGAAACCAGTCTCAGTATTAGCAGAACCAATACAGAGAATGACTTTTTTAGAAGCATTGTGTGCTGCCGCCACCATCGCATTGCAATGACTGGCAGACATGCCGAAATCGTCCTGTAGCGTTCCGTCTATCTTTGGCAGAAATGAGAAGTGAATCAGATGGGTGAGAGCGCCAAATTCAATGTTGACGGGGGGTAGAGTATTCTGGGCCCACGCCGGGTAATAACCAGAAACCCAGAAATTCGGCTCGGCCTTGGGAGCTGTATAAAAGAAAAACAGCAAAACATATAAGAAGTATTCCTTTATTGTATATCTCATAAAAATAAACCTTTTTTTGGTTAGACCCCGATTGGCTGACAGGTAGTTTGATTATTTTTTGACAGAAGAAATATAATACCAAATAGTATACGGAAGCAATCTGTTTGGCGGATTATTATATACTTTTAGCACACTACCGTCTAATAAACAACGAAGGCATTATTTTAACTCAGCGTAAAATTTGCTGGAACATACGGAGCGCGACTCCAGGTTCCTAACCAGTATCTTGTTGAATCGGAAGCCGATAGTGTAAACACATCATATGAATTCAATACTATTCAGGAAACGAAAAACGCGGGGAATATAAAATGAAATAACTGTAACTCTCTAAATGGATTACCAACTGATAAACAATCTCTGGCACTTCTTGAATGTTTTAATTTAAATATATTTAAGAAAGTATTAAAATAACTATTTTAGAAAATTCATAGTCATCTCCCTTTCCTGTTTGTAGATTAATAAATATTGGGGAAAAAATAATAACGTATAAACACTGTATTGAACAATTCAGTACAAGGCAAAGCAATGCAATACCTTATTAAACTTTTTTTGTACGCCATAGGAACAGGCTTAATTTTTGCTTAATAGAAATTCCTTGATGTTATATGTGAACACCATTTAGTTCAGGATTTAAAATGAGAGACGAAACAAAAGGAATGCCCCGGGAACATGTCCTTGAAATTATTAGTGCTGTTTTACTATCATTAGCAACAGTCGCTTCCGCCTGGAGTGCGTATCAGGCAACCAGATGGAGCGGGGTTCAGGCTATTAAATTCAGTGAAGCATCTGCTATAAGAACCGAAGCTACCAGAAAAACAAACATAGCAGCTCAATTAGTAGGGGTTGACGTAGGGATGTTTGTGCAGTATGCTACAGCCATAACACAAAATAATAAAATGTTAGCTGATTTTCTTTTTCAGCGGTTTCGCCCGGAATTTAAGAAAGCAGTTGAGAAATGGTTAAATACAAAACCACTTAAAAATTCCAATGCTCCTGCATCACCGTTTAAAATGAAAGAATACTCAATCAAAGAAATGCAAGAATCGCAAAAACTAATTTCCAAAGCACAACAATCTTTTGAAAAGGCCAAGAATGCAAATCAGACTGGTGATAATTATGTACTACTCACTGTCCTTTTCGCGTCAGTTCTTTTCTTCGCCGGAGTAGGAACAAAGTTTCAACTTTTTAAACTAAAGGTAATTATGCTTTCCTTTGGACTCATTATTTTTACAATTGCATTAATGGTATTATTTTCATTTCCTGTACACTAAATTCTGCCATTTTGTCAGTATTAATTTAATGAGAAAAAGCCTGACCAGATGGTCCGCCAACCTGTTTCATAGTATATGGCATAACTATTAACACCATACCCTGTATCAGTATTTCCACTCCTACAAAAATTCCGATTAGCCAAAATGAAATTTCAGGCCACCCTGCAATAACCCATATTCCCAACAATAAGGAGATAATTCCTCCTAACATTGTCACCCCCCACTGTGACTGACGTTCAATCGGAGATGCAATTGTTCTGAAAAGTCCACTTGATATCAGGTAAACTGAGATCAGAAAGGTAATAATTCCAACTGTAATTGCAGGACGGGAAAGAATTAAAACACCTATAACAACAGATAAGATACCATTAAAAAGATTCCAGTTGGATTCTTTCTGATAACGGATTGTAAGCGTATGTACTATATCGAATCCACCCCTTATAATAAGTACTATCCCCAAAAAAGCAATAGAAAAAAGTGTAGTTACCGGAGATATGGCTATTGTCATAAGGCCCAGCAGAACCATTAGTATTCCCAGTATGAGACTCCAATTTTTAAAAGTTGAATACCGGGTGCGATATGCTGAAGTATTTTCCATAAAATATTCCTTTCATTTTTATTTCAATTCAATGTTTGTTTACCTTTATGTTAATTCCTTAACCTCAATAGTTGTAAAACAACATATTTTGTGCCAATAACAAAACTTGATTTATAACCTGAACCAGACCTTTAATATTCCAGTTGTGCTGAATCTGATTCAAAAATGAGCCCGCCTGGGACCGGCAGTTATTGTGGGTGGATGGCGTTTGGACAATTATGGCTGTTTTGGGAAGCAACTCTTCTGGAAACTATCCTTTCCGAATTGATCTATCGATTCACACCTTCAAAAGGTGGAAAAGCACTATCAACAAATGGAAAATTAGAACCTGATTCACTCGGAGAACGTACACGCTCAATATTTAATCTGATATTACCTATTGATGCCATACATATTTCCCTTCATAAAATTTTAAACATCACTACTCCCATAAAAATCTAGACGAGTTTCAGTACCCCTTTTAGCTGAAATTTCCTGTAAATGTTTTTTTAACCACAATAAAGCAATCAATTCATGATAACCTGAACTGATATCAAAACTCTTACAAGAAATGTACTTTTACCTGTTATCCTTTTTTGTAATTATCATGAAGCAGATTTTGTATTAAGGAAACAGTTGTTTTCAAATGTTTTATAAGTGTTCAATTGCAAGATTTATACCAGATATTTTTTCAAACCTTTTAATTACCATATCTGTAACATAAAGTAAAAATGCTTCAACCCGGTAAAATCGCTTTGGTGCAAACCTTTTCAGGAAAGGTATTAAGATACAGAGATACCGATTCTACAATTTATATCAGTATCTCTGTGAGCACTATGACGTTAGATATCTGGAAAATTACCTGGCTGTGAGAAGTCCCAGTCGGTAAGGAAGTAATTCGTAACTTCCACCCGAGCCTGGAGCCTTTCCTTGATATATAAACTTCAGATCACATAAATCCAACTCCTGGGTCTGATCGGGATTTTCCCGCAAAAGTTCTCCATGACTCACATCATCACTCCAGTCGGTAACACCTGGAGCAAATGTTACATTATTGGTTCGAGCAAACGGATTTGACTGGCCTACCATATAGTCCTGCCAGGCACCCTCAATCCCGTTTGAAGTCCAGGCGCTAAAGTAACGTCCTGTAGACCCCATCCCTTCAACAAGGTGCAGGTAAGTATTTTCAGTTCCTTTTATTTTATAATGAGAGCTGCCTTCGAATATTATATCTGTACCAAGCGATTTTACTACAACGGGTGCACCGAATCCGTTAGGAAAGTTTTCAAGTGAAGTTTTTGCACGATACACTTTACCATCATCACCGGTAAAGAACAGGTAGAAGTTATCGGAATCTGCAACTGGCCAGTAGTCAATTGGAAGATTCGGACTGTTTGGTATACCACCAGAATAAAACCGTCTCGGAGATGACCATGAATATGGATCATCTGGAGTAGCAGTTGTGGAATAAGCAGGATCCTGCTGCTGCCAGATCAGATACCAGAGATTTTGCGGTGCGTAATAGAACAATTCCGGGGCACACTTGTAACCGCTGAAACCAGGTACCTGGTCCATAAATATCGGGTCCGCTGCAGCAGCCTGTGAGAAATCACTGAACTGTATGAACTGCATATTCCATGTAGATGTTGAAGTATTATAAACTGTGCAGTATATCAGGTATTTATCATTATACTTCTGGATTGTTGGATCCTTCACTGAAACAATCCTGTGAGAGGCATCCGGCTTTATATCAACAAGAATACCTGATGATTCCCAATTTAATTTGGTTGGTAAAGAACAAACCTCCTCATCTTGTGCCATAAATACTGCTACATCTGTCATATTTTCCGAAGTCATGGAAAAACTTGTATCTCGGTAGTCAGTTTTACTGAATAATAGAGTTGGATAAGTTGTAACCTGCGATATACTGGTTACGGCTGCTTTTTTTGCTGTACTTCGTGAGAACTCCATGCTTAAACCATCCAGGTTCAAACCAACAGAATAACATTCAAATCCCTTCGAATGCCGGATCTGAAGAAAAACAATTCCCGGACTTAGTTTCGGTGGAAACGCAACTTTCGCGACTCCTTGAACGGACACAGCATTAGCTGCCCACAAGGTACGTCCTGAACAATCTATTAACGAGAATTTAAACAAATCATCGTGAGTAGATCTTACAAGAAAATAACCTTTAACTGCTTTTACGGAATATAAGCTGGATCTATCGGATCTTACAAAATCAATTGATGAAGTGGGTGCTTCCAAAATGAATCTGCCATTGTTATCAGTTATTGTAGAATATTTTACAGAATCTCTTACTTTAACAGAAACTCCTTCCAAAGCAGTTCCTGACGTGTCTTTTACAGTACCGGAAATGTACCATCCGTATGTATCCATATTAAATATTACAAGAAGGACAACCATGGTAAATATTATGTATTTATTGCGCGAGACACACTGTTTTGTTTTCATGAGTCATCCTCCTGTATATAAAATTGTAATCGTTTCACTTAAATCATACTTTAATTAATTTAATCTAATTACTGTCTGTATTTATACTTTTTAAACAATCTTGACTGAAATATTTATTCTACATAAAGATCATTGTTTCTATAATAAATATAATCAATAAAACTTAATCTGGAATGTATAGACGATAAAAATCGTTGAAAATTGCTTCAACGGTCATTTGATAAAATACTTGTCTCTGGAAATCAGATTATTTTTATAACGCAATTACAAATACCTGTTTGCATGAACCCAACTACCTGAAAACAGGCAACGAATTTATTTATCTCACATTAAGATAATTATATAAGATTTTATTGTAATTCTCTTTTATATTTTATTTTTTTTGCAGCTTGAATAGCCATTAGAACATTTCTTTATATTTAAGTTCAACGGTTTAAATCTTAAATCCTTTGTATGAACAAGCTGAACAATATAATACAACCTTTTTTCGAATAATATTTGTTTTTCCAGATTATCTCTGATACCATAAATGTAACTTCGCAATTCAAAACCCGTGGTAACGGCTATGGAAGACAAAATGGGGAGCAACTTGCTGTCGATCCAAATAATCCAGATATTCTTTTTTGCGGAACCCGTAAGGACGGATTGTTGAAAAACACAATTGGGAGAAGACTCGGGAGTGTTGGAACAAGGTGAACACTCCTGAACCCCTGGTAAAATTAGTATTTTTACCATTTATCTTAAACTCTAATTACAGGCCTGCTCTTTGTGGACAGTATTAAACCGATTGTCAGAATATCAGTTCGAAACCTTGTAGAATTTATCCTTCGCAGTGGTGATATCGATTCGGGTTTCTGTGGCCCTAAAAGAGCCGTTGAAGGCACCAGAATCCACCGAACTATACAAAAGAATCGCAAAGGAAACTACAATTCCGAGATTACAGTAAAACAAAGCATTGATCTGGATGGTTTTACTCTGGTTATTGAGGGAAGAATCGACGGAGTTTTGGAAACTGATGGCCAATTCTGCATTGAGGAGATAAAATCGGTTACCGATCCGGTTTATTCCATCGAGGAAAACCAAAACCCAGTCCATTGGGCTCAGGTAACCTGTTATGCTTATATTTTTGCTGCAAAAGAGAAATTGTCTTCAGTGGACCTGCGGCTGATCTATTGTGAAGTTGAAACGGAAAAGATCAAAGAGTTCACAAGACACTGTTCCTTTGCGGAACTGGAAACTTTTTTCGACGATCTCATAAAAAAATATGAGCCATGGGCCAGATTCAGTTTTAACTGGATCTCAGAAAGAAACGTTTCTCTCAAAAGTCTTGTTTTCCCCTTTCAGGATTATCGTGCAGGTCAACGAGAACTGGCAGTTTCAGTTTATAAATCCATAAAAAATAAAAGCAAACTTTTTGCAAAAGCGCCTACTGGTATTGGTAAAACGATTTCAACCTTGTTTCCTGCACTTAAAGCGATGGGTGAAGAACACACTTCGAGGATTTTTTATCTGACTGCCAGAACAACCAACAGAAGTGTGGCCGAAGAAGCCCTCTCGCTGCTAAAAAAGCAAAACTTAAATCTGAAGTACATTACCCTGACTGCAAAAGAGAAGATCTGCTTCAAGGAAAAGTGTTCCTGTACACCGCAAGACTGCCAGTATGCTCACGGTCACTATACAAGGATAAATAACGCTATCTGGGATGCAATTCAGAATAATGATGAATTGAAAAGAACTGTTGTCGAAGAATTCGCCTTAAAGCACCAGGTATGTCCTTTTGAACTATCACTTGATCTTTCCTTGTGGTGTGATTGTATTATCGGTGATTATAACTACGTATTCGATCCGCAGGTTTATCTGAAAAGGTTTTTCTGCGATAATAGCGGTGATTTCACTTTTCTTATTGATGAGGCTCATAATCTGATTGATAGATCCAGAGAAATGTTTTCTGCACAAATACAAAGATCTGCTTTTAAACAGATGAGAAGCTTTTTCAAAACATCACATGCAGGTGTTTACAAGCAATCAGGACGGGTTAGTAACCGGCTTAATGCGCTGGGTAAGATGGTCGGAGAAAAAACGCTGTCTACAAGTACAGAAATTGACTCTAAACTCTGCCTCGTTCTTAAAGCGTTCATTGAGGAATGTGAACAGTTCTTAAAAATTAACAGAGTATTTGATAATGACGATATCCTGAAACTGTATTTTGATGCTCTTGCTTTTATAAGAACGTCCGAGCTTTTTGATTCCCACTATCTGTTTTTAGTGCAGAGACTGGAAAAAGATATTATGGTAAAACTTTTCTGTGTGGATCCCTCTTTTATGATGAGTGAAACATTAAAAAGAGGGAAATCATCTATATTTTTTTCGGCAACCCTAACCCCTCTTCCCTACTACCGTGAGATTCTGGGCGGCAGTCCAGATGATGCTCTTGTCAGTCTGCCATCTCCCTTTGATACTAAAAACAGGTGTTTTCTTGTGGCTACCGATGTTTCCACCAAATACCAGAACCGGGAAAAAAGTTATTCCATACTGGCAGATTATTTAGGTCATGTAGTGAATTCCAAAACGGGAAACTACCTGGCTTATTTTTCCTCTTATAAGTATATGCTCAATGTATATGACATTTTTAATGAAAAAAATCCTGACCTTAAAACAATTGTGCAAACTTCAACGATGTCAGAACCGCAACGAGATCGGTTTCTACAGAATTTCCAATCAGAACCTGAAGAAACATTGTTGGGTTTTTGTGTTCTGGGTGGAGTGTTTTCTGAAGGAATAGATCTCAAGAGTGATCGTTTGATTGGCACAATAATAGTGGGAGTTGGTTTACCACAAATCTGCCTTGAAAGAGATATTATAAGAGATTACTTTCAGCAAACTAAAAGTTGTGGTTATGAATATGCTTACCTTTATCCCGGAATGAACAAGGTGATGCAGGCTGCCGGTCGGGTTATCCGTTCAGAGCAGGACAGGGGAGTTATTCTGCTCATCGATGAAAGATACAATAATCAGCAATACAGGAATCTTTTTCCAGTAGAATGGTTTCCTCATAACAGGGTTTTTATACACACCCTTGGTGACTATCTTAAACGTTTCTGGATCCGTAAATATTGATACTACCTGCTTTATTGGCAGATCAATTGAAATACAATTTATCTGAGGCAAGGAATTGGAAAAAAAATTGCTTCATGAAATCGAGAATAATTTTTCTAGTGCTTTTGTATACAAGTTTTTCGATAACATTGTCATCTTCACTTTTGGGGTCACTCTATTGGATTTTATGGTTTTTAAAAGGAAGTTTATGACTCATCTCCATACCGTCGAAGCCAAAATTCATTATTGCACTTTCGCCGGAATACCCGAAACCAGGAGATCTTATTTTATTAGTTAATTGACTCGAATTTTCTGTAAAATCTATATTATGATGAAAGAATAGTTTGCAAAACTACTTTATCCATTAACCAAAGTGAGGCTTTTATGGTAAGAACCTTTACACTTATTTCAACTGCTATTCTGAGTTTGTCGTTTTCTGGCGCATTTGGCAGTGAAATGTATATGGCACATAAAATTTCTACCGATTCCTACAAAAGAGATAAAAAAGACGGTGAAACAGAAGTACGCACTTCTATGCAATGGTTTGCCGGTGATAAGCTGCGCAGTGATGATGGCAATGAATCGGTAATCATGCGCTTAGATAAGGACACGATCTATACTTTAAACCACGAAAAAAAGACCTATTCCGCATTTCAGGCGTCCACACTCGGAGTACCTGCCAATGCAGAGGGCGACGATGAACAGGTACCGGAGATGGTTTCTTCAATGATGGGCAACATGTTCAAGATGGAAGTTGCGATTGAGCCAACAAGTGAAACAAAAAAGATCGGGCAGTGGAACTGTACCAGATATAATCAGACTGTAAAAATGATGGGCGTGACAACCACCACAGAACTCTGGGCTACAGAGGATGTGGTAATCGATAAAAAACTCCTGGACAAATTTTTAGCATCGCAGTTCATGACCAAATCAGGCATGCAGGATTTTGCCGGAAAAATGCAGAAAGAAGCCAAAAAAATAAAAGGTTGTGTAGTCTACTCAAAGTCCATAACGACAATGGGTAAAAAACGAACCGAAACCATTGATGAGGTAACGGAGATCAAAGAAAAGGCTGCACCGCAGGATACCTGGGTCGTGCCACCAAAATATAAAATGAAAAAGCCCGACTGAAAGGTAATTTGACTTTTTTTTGACAAAAAAAGAAACATGCTACAAATTGTCTACGAGCAATCTGTTTGAGCGGATTAACCTCGTAGACACATTTTGTCAGTGATGCCCTCTACCCCTCAGATTGTTTTCGGTTAAAAGTACCCTTCCATGATGACAATAATCACTGCTCTCGAACCGGTAGAACATAATGCCTTCTGCCAGAGTTTCTCTGCGTATCTGGTGTAAAATTGAGAAAATCTCATTTTTACAAGATCTGACATTTCTGGAATACACCACGCGGCCGTCAGGAAGAAAAAGAGACAATTTCCCTGAAAAGGGAAATTTCTGCAGTTTTTGTGTAAATATAATATTCCTTATAATACTGGTACCTTTCAGATCTGCTTCATATTCAATTTGCTGACCTGGCACTAAATGGTCACATTCGATGGTAAGATCCAGGCTGCCTTGATTTATTGCAAAATTGCATAACATCGAGGAATCTGGTTCAAGTAATTTTAACGATTCATGGGCGCGGATTCCACCAACTGCCACGTATGCATCATAGTAAATAGGTGCAACACCGATGTTTTGAACTTCGACCAATGCAGAATCATCTGAAATTAAAAAACGGTTTATACGAAATTTGTACCCTGCAACCATTCCCGCCTCTTTTATTCTTTCGATAGTTTGATAATCCACCTGATCATTTCCGATCATATAGCTTATATGAAATGCTTTGCAGGCATCTTCCCAGCTAACCCCGTGAATGCCTTGCGGGTCAAGTACATGCTTCTGATCATAATCCGTGTAGTAGCTGAATTCTCCTCCTGCAGGAGACTGAAGATATCTCTTTGAGTCAAAAAAATTCCAGCAACTGCTGTTGTATCCACTATGACTCTCACACATGAAGGAGTCGTCAAAAAGCCCGAACCGGATTGATTTGAGATCACTCTGCTGTTTGAAAGGGGAGTACTCCTCATCAGCGGCGTCAATGGAAATACTCCATGGCGTGGAGACAAATACAGTGTCGAGATGCTTGAAAAACTCTGCCTGAAACTGCTTTGAAGGAAACGTTTTACCCAGTGTAAAAGGGCCATCATAAATATGGTATTCAGCCCAGAGTCCAAATCCTGTCTGGATAAAAGCAATGCGTGGATCTTTATCGTATCGTTTTGCAAGTTCAGCATAAAACTCTATTGTAAAGCTTTGAAGTTCTTCATGCGTCCAGTCCGGAAACCAGGTCGCCTTACCTTCACTCTCTCCTTCGGTTTCATTGTAGTCATCTAAACTTTTTATGTAATCGGGAACGGATGTTTTGTAGCCTGGATAAACAAACCTGAAACGCAAAACAGCCTGATGTTTTCTGGATGCAACTTTTTCCAGGAGAGCATCTAATGAGGACCAGTCGTAAACCCCTTTCTCTTTAACAACACTGTTATAAAGCATATAGGAGTATTCAAGTGAGATTGCATCGGTTTTGTTTTTGTGATTGTCAGTCCACAGTACAATCCCTGTCATCGGTTGAACGGAGGTAATACTGCTGTTAAGAGGTATATTCCGGTAATGGGAGAATGAGTCCAAAGCCGCTGCAACAGAAACCAGAATAAATAAGAAGAGACCGGAAACCATGGTACGTGATAAATAACTGGTAAACATTGTCTAAGCCTTTTTTGAGTAAAATGCTAAAGCAGCTTTTTTTAATACTATACGTTTGCTTTCGGGCAGGTAAATGAGGCTCGACCATGTTTTTTCGGTGAAGAAGAAACACGGTTGTGCCATTGTTACACCTTTTCCGCATACTACAGAGCCGCTTCATATTCAAATATTAATATACTTCGTTACCACCTTCCTCCTCTTCATCCAGCTCTTTGGCTGTTGAACAATACTCTCTTTGAAAACAACTCTCACAATCCCCTCCGCATCCATCCAAATGACAGATAAAACCCGGAATTGTTTGATAACAGATCGTTTCATGGGGAATTACCTGCTCTGTAATATGTTTATAAAGAATGCGGTCCGGAAGGTCTTCGGAATAATCAAGTTGAATGTTATTTTGACCAAAAATCATGGTAATATATTGCAATTTATCTTTTATCTCTTTTGCCGACAGATAATCAACAGAAGGAAACCGGTAATCGGAAGGGAAAAGGGAATGCACAGGAATTTCCGATTCGTTTCCTGCTTCTTCAAACGCACGTACATTTTTTAGAAATTCATTTTCCAGAATTGGATCAATTGAATCCGATTTTCCAAAAGTACCGCCTTTGAGCTCTATTTCAGTTCTCAAGGTATTGTTTTCAATTTCCAGATCTATCTCTTTCTGCCTGTCACTGGTCCAGTCTTCTTTGTCAGTGTAACTCATGAATGCTCCTTTGAAAAATTAAAAATTTCCTGTTTTGATTATATTTTTTCACTTTGAAAAACTTTGTGGAAAAAAATTGGGAATTCTATATCTATTTGCATTAATTTCAACAAAAATGTGTATGATGTTGCAAATATCATTCCAAACTAAAACAGGTAGTGCAGGTCCTCTGGTTACATCAGTATCATCCCAACGTGTGTCTTTTGGAAAACTTTTCAAATATGGTTGATAGATCCGGATGCAGGAATATTCCTGCTTGAAAGCGGCGGGAACAATAACGGATGCAAGGTGCTGTATTGTCACGAATACATGTTTTTTTGTGTGATTATACAATACAGACTGATTTACTCCAGTTCTGAAACAAAATCATATAACGGCAATGGTATCAGATCCCTGTTTAAAACAAATCTGATTATCAGTTATAATACAAAATTCATTTCCAAATGGATTCGGGATATCAGTTATATAATCCGGTTCATGACTAAAAACAAACCTTTTAACGATTTGGTGATCCGATCCTTGACAACAACAATATCCGGTATCATTTTTCTGATAAAACTATTGTCATTTAATATCCCTGATATCTTTCGGGCAGATGAATTCCAGTCCCCCGGGGTTTCTGATAAGGATTCATCGTCATAACAGATATCCAAAAACAATTTTGTCAACAATTCGGACAGTGAACAGATACCAGAAACAGTTCGGTACACCATTTCATTAACCGGACAGTTGTCAGAAATGGTTTTATCCTTGTTTTGGACTGCCCGAATGATATCAGGAAACTTTTCAGGTATATGTCTGGAACCACAACAGATATCTGAAACAAAACCAGGTACCTGTCCGAGGAAAAAACTGATATCAGGAAGCAGTCCAGACTGCAGTTTGCATGCTTAATTGTTACCGCTCTGATTTTTTGTCAATAGATTTATGATAAATCCCTCTTTTTATATTTCAAACCTTGTTCAACTGCAGGGGAGAGAATAATGCCAGTAATCGGGACAACTTTAGCCAGAGCCTCTCAAAGGCTATTTCCGGTAGAATAACTTTCCCGCTCTGTTTATATGTTCAAGAAGTTTTGGATTATCTATTGAGGAATAGATTGTAATATCAAATTTATAAGGAAGATAAAGATGTTCGATATCCTCCATTATTGCGTATACTGTTTTTAATGTCAGATGAGTACCATAAAGCACAAGATCGATATCTGATCCAGGTTTGTGAGTTCCTTTTGCCCGGGACCCGTACAATACGACTTTATCTATTGAAGGATAGTTGGAAAATATAACCTGGATTTTTTTAATTGTGGCATCGGATAATCCAGACATTTATCATTTCACCTTGTGTGTTTCTTTTTCCAGACGTTCTTTCAGTTCCAGAAATGCATTAAAGTAGTCGTTTACAATATCACTGTAGATATCTTCAGCAGTTGTTTCATTATAGGTGTGACTTGTCATTTGCCGACTCTTTATGGAGTTCATAAATGCCTCACCATTGCTGATCAGTCCTCTTTGAAAAGCAATCTGAAACGCATCTCTGCTTCCCTGAATATCGATCTCACCCTGAGAAAAGTAAAAATCCTCAAGCGTTTTCCGGGACAGTTCATAAGTGAATTCAAAAGCCTGGATAAGCCCCTGTTTTTCAAGTCTGGATAGTTCCCGCTTCTTTGAAAGTGCTACCGCTTCAGAAAGATTATCAAGTGTTTTTTTATAACTATCGAACCGCTGAATCCAGCGTATGTCTCTATGATTCATTGTTTCACTCCAATTCATGTAAATATACAACTGCCTCGTAACAGAAGTCACCTTAATTCCTTCACTTCAGTTTCGGCAGTACCTCGCCCAAGCATCGCAATGGCTGAACACTGAACCCTGGATACTATGCATACGATACGACACAAAATTATTTTTTGAGTTTTCAAATTAACTCTTTTCACATTCTACCCGAAAGGCATTAAGGAATGAATCTTATCAATAAAGGTAAAACAAAGGATGTATACGCGCTTGAAGATGGGAATTACCTGTTAAAATTCAAGGATGATGTTACCGGACAGGATGGAAAATTCGATCCGGGTGCAAATACTGTGGGGCTCACAATTGAGGGGGCAGGAAGAGCAGGGCTCAGGCTGACAAAACTGTTCTTTGAAATACTACGTGATCAGGGTATTCCTACTCACTATATTGATGCGAATATTGATGAAGCCTGTATGACAGTGAAACCTGCAGAAGTATTCGGGAAGGGTATCGAAGTAATTTGCAGGTACAGAGCTGTTGGCAGTTTCATTCGCCGTTATGGAATGTATGCAAAGAATGGAGATCCACTTGATGCGTTTGTCGAGGTTACGCTCAAAGATGACGCGAGAAATGATCCTCCTATTACCGAAGATGGGCTTGAGATACTGGGGATTCTCACTAAAGAAGAATATGCTACTCTTAAGGAACTAACCAGACGCATATCCGGAAGTATCAAATCGGAGCTGGCTAAAAAGGGGCTTGAGCTTTATGATATAAAACTTGAATTCGGACGGGTTAAACCGGACAACAGTATTGTTTTGATTGATGAAATTTCGGGTGGAAATATGCGGGCCTATAAAGACGGCGAGTATATTGAGCCGTTAAAACTTGAAAAGATGATGCTTGAAGATTAAGACTGAGAGGTCAGAAAGATTATACCCGGATTAAAAGTGGTGACTTGTAAGATGCTCTTACTGCACCGGGTAGTTTGCCTGGTGCAATGTGTCAAAATCAGTGCGACCTTTCACAAAAAGGTCATTATCACGAAGAAGTGCAAATAAACCTCATTCTTCCTGATTTCCATTTATACCGCTTTCAAATTACTGTAAACATATATCAGGACAAGACAAAGTGCCACGTGCATCAGTACCACTCATACACGCAACCGTTTCCCTCACTAACTAAGACCTTAATTAGTAGTTAAGCCTGAAAAGGGTAAAGCCGTTTTTTTCATACACCAGTTCCTTTTCGTTTATTTCCGAAAAAGGGTTCTTGTTCTCTTCTAACTGCAGCGTATTGTTTCCGAAGAAATACCGGATATTCTTTCTTTTCAGGTCCTGTATAAACTCTTTACGCGAAGCATATCTTCTGTAGGCAGTGATATACTCCTTGTCAATCAAATATTCAGAGAAGTTGTACACTGGCATGATGATGCCGTTGTCCTCAAGGCTGTTTATCTTTTCGATCACCGGATATTCGGGAAGTACTGAACGCAAGTAATCTTTTCTTGTCTTCATCGTCAATAATGCATACCACTCGCGATTGTATCTTTTGAAAAACACACCTGCATTCAGAATAATGGTTACAAGAACCAGCGAATGGATAAACGTATGAATTGACGGCAGATGTGATCTCATTTCGGTAAGGACCCATACCGTTGGTGGAATAATGAAAAACAGAACCGACATAGTGTATCTGATACTGCTTCCATTCTGTAAAACAACGGTGTCCATCAGTATGATTTGGAAAAGATACAACGCAGCCATCAAAAGATAGTGCTTTAATCTTGCTGGTATGGATCTCAAAAACAGTATAAACGGTAGAACCATAAGAAAAATCGGCCCGAAGGTGTTCATCCTGTGCTGTGACTGAAAAAGGGAATAATGCCAGGGTGCGGTGATTGCACGTTTGATACTATCAGCGGCAAACGACAGCAAATGAACAAAGACATTTCCCTGCTTTCCAGCCATCAGTGAATCACCTGCGCGAAGGAGAATAGTGCCGTTATATGCGATGCTTTTTGCATACCAGGGAAGCGCCATCAGAAGAGGAACACTGACAAGAATGAAATACTCGGTAAAACTGCGCCGCCAAACGAGATTTCTCTTACGAGTTATCAGCAGAACAGCGATCAGCAGCGGGATAGTAAATATTCCAAAGACTTTCGATTGAACCGACAGCCCCGCGATAAATGCGGGAACCAGCAACTGACAGACTCGTGTATTGGATTTGCGCATTTCATAAATCAACTTGATCGACAGGACAGTCCACAGTGCCTGGCTGATATCCACATAACAGGTTGCCCCATTGGGAATTATCACCGGAAGCGTCATAAAAATCAGCAGTGAAAGCAGGTGTGCATTTCTGTTTTGGGTCAGTGAGCGGGTAAGATCAAATACCAGTATGGCAGCTGCCATAAAAAAAAGAAAGGAAATACCCTTTGCAATGATATCATTGCCCAGAGCCAGCCCGATCGCATAGTGCATCTGAGTAAACATTGGAAAATCTGATTGTCCATTGAAATAAATATCCCAAAAGCCACCTCGTTTCAGGTACAGTTTTATTGTAGACAAATGATACATGAGACTGTCAAAGCCGGTTGGCGGCAAAAGGCTTCGAGCCCAGTAACCGATCAGAAGCAATAACGAGAGGACTGAGAAAAAAGGAGCTTCACGGTAATATGCCCGAAACTGCGTCTGCAATTGATTAAAATGAATACGCAAGTTAACTCTTGCAATCCCGAAGATCGCCGGCACAGAGAAGAAAAACAGCAGAATTAAAATGTAAAAAACACTTAGTTTGTCAATAAAACCCAGTGTCATGATACCATTACCGATCATTCCGAAGCCGAGAGCAAACGCGGTCAGAGCCCGTGTCGGCTTATTGCAGACCTGGTCCAGTTTCAGTATGTGTAAAACAAGGGCTCCGCTGCCAGTATAGATAGTCAATAGCCAGAAGACCACAATGATGCTCAGAATAATTTGTAAAGCCATTCACGTAACCCGATTACAACCGATCCATAGGGAAACCATTTAGTCAATGTCATTAGCGTAGAGATAAAGAAGATTAAGAAAGCATGTACTGCAACAATTTGCACCCATAATGATTTATTCACTTTTTAATCTCCATCTGCCTTATGCGTATTTCCTCCAGAAGTCGTCTGTTTGCGGATACCACATCTGCCACCAGACCGACAATGATACTTTGAACACCGATAATAGAGAACACTACCAACAGTATCAGTGATTGCACATGGCCACCTCCATCACCCTGGAAATAAAAAAGAAGGAATCGTAATCCAAGGGCAAAGGCCCCGGTAAGAAATAAAATTCCAATCGACACGAAAAAACGCAGAGGATGATACATGAGATATATACGTATAATTGTTTCGGCAGACCGGCAGATGTACTGCCACAGCGTTTTAAACAACCTGCTTTTGCGAGTTACCGCATTGGTCTTTACCGGTACATTGACAATACGCAGCTGTTTGGCACCGGCTAAAAAGATGCTTTCCATTGTATAGGAGAACTTGTCATGAATTACCAGTTCCTTTATTGCCGCGCGACTGAATGCCCTGAACCCGGAGGCGGCATCAGTGACATACGTTCCCGAGAAGAATCGTACTACTGCGGTACCCAGCCGCTGAAAAATCATTTTCAGTGGGCCAAAGGGGCGCGGTCTTGCGCAAAGACGGTCTCCGATAACCATATCGGCCCTGTTTTCAATCACCGGCCGTATCAAATCCGCAATACTCTCAGAATCATACTGCATATCGGCATCGGTATTGACCAGGATATCTGCTCCCCTGTCAAAGGCCTCCTCTATACCCCTGATAAAAGCTGATGCCAGTCCCTTGTGTCGCGGAAGGCAAATAACTTTACTCACCCCGGCTTTTCTGGCCATCTCAACGGTATTGTCAGTAGAACCATCATCGACAACTATTATCTCTGTCTCATCAACCCCATTGATACGGGAGGGAATCGACCGCACCATACGCGCAACCATCTCCTCTTCATTCCAGCAGGGTATCTGTATAACAAGTTTCATGATGAATAATCCGCACACACAGGACCAATTGGTTTGACGATCAATTTATGTCTCCTGTTCATAGAGACTTGGAAAGATACTTCGAAGGACTATTTTATCATACTGACACCAGTGTGACAATACCTTCGACCTGCCGGTGTTCGATTTCTTATTGATATGAGCACTGCGTTTATTGGTCTCAAAAACAGTGAAATGGATGCGGGAAATTCCCAATCGAGCTGGGTCGAAATGGTTTATAGCGTGGTAATAAAACTGCTAAAAAACCTATAAAATTAAAGTGCCAGGGAAAAAATTGATGTTCTGGGCTTATATTGGAAAAAAATAAAAAACAGATGGTTTTAATTGGAAATGAAATGATGATGTTTATGGCAGTGTCGATATACTCGGAATCCGCTTCTCAACATCCTGAATCAATCGATTCTTGCGTGCAGATTCCGCATCGGGTACAATAACTGTTTCTGGTGTATACCGTTATAGCAGTTATCAACCGAAAAATGGTATTCGATAAAAACAGATTGAGCAATAACGTTATACAGTGTTTGCGCCAGACTGTCTATACTGACATACCACCAATATTTTTGGGTTAACAAAAACTGTTATTGACACCCACTAATTTCCGGACTTTTTCAAGTGTAGGAATAACTGCTTCACGAGCCTTCTGTGCACCTTTTTCCCTTATTTCCTTAACAGCATCAGGATTTGAAACAAGCTCTTCACGCTTTTTCCTGAATGGAGAAAAATACTCCCATAAAACACTGAACAGTTCCTTTTTTGCTTCACCGTAACCGTAACCACCTTCTTTAAACCTTTTTGCCATTAAGGAGATTTTTTCTTCGGATGCAAAAGGTTTATAAATTGAAAAGATAATACTTTTATCCGGATCTTTTGGAGCCTCTACAGGTGTAGGATCTGTTACTATACTCATTATTTTTTTCCGGATCGCTTTTTCTGGTCCAAAAATTTCGATGGTATTACCGTAAGATTTTGACATTTTCTGTCCGTCTGTTCCAGGTATCACTGCAATCTCATCCCGTATCTGTGCATCAGGAATATGAAAAACATTACCGTATGTATTGTTAAACTTGATTGCCAGATCTCTTGCTACTTCAATATGCTGTTTCTGGTCTCTTCCAACAGGGACAACTGTAGACTGGTAAGCAAGTATGTCCGCTGCCATAAGAACCGGATAAGAAAACAATCCATTGTTTGCGGGAATATTTTTAGCAATGGCATCTTTATACGCATGACATCGTTCAAGAAGCCCTATTGGGGTAATATTGTTTAAGTACCAGGTCAATTCTGCTACTTCCGGCACATCAGACTGTACCCAGAAAACCGACTTTTCAGGGTCGATACCAAGTGCCAGCAGATCAAGAATCGCTTCATTTGTATATTGAGCCATCTTTTTTCCATCAAAAACAGTGGTCAGGCTGTGCATATTTGCAACAAAGCAGAAAAGTTCACCTTTTTCCTGAGATTCCACCATGGGTCGAATCATTCCTAAATAGTTACCAATATGAATTGTTCCAGATGGTTTAATACCGGATAAAATCCGCATTGAAAAACTCCCTTTTTACTGAATAATCATGATCATGAGAAAATTACGAAGATTTAATGAATATAAATTTCTGCACCGTAGATGAACAGAAACACGGCTAAAGAATTAACACAAGGAGTAAATCTGTATTTGAAGGCCCAAAAGAAATCGTGAAGAGTTTCTGATTATCAATGTTTCAGGTACATGATTGTTTTTTTGTCAACAACATGTATACCCGGAATTTTTAAATTACTGTTTCCACAGATACGTCCATGAAGGTCAAAAACTGAATTATCATTCTCTTTTGCAGTTTTAATTTTTGGAATTCCTGAAAAGTTAATTGATGTTTCTGAACAAAAGGTTGCCGGGAAAAGATGATTCGGCTTTACCTTTTCTACAGGTACTGTTGGCCCTTCCCATGCCCTGAGCCCTTTTTCAAGATAGTACAGCCTGGTCAGTCTTTCATCAAATTCACTAAAATCATCTGCCATCGTCTTGCTTACATTATCACTAAAACAATAAAAAACAGTTGCTGTGTCTTTGGGTATGATTTCAAGCATGCTGTCTATTGTGTTCTCATTAAAAAGCGTAAATGGAATATTGTAAGAACTGCATGACCCCTTCCCGATAACTCCGGTTGATCTTGCACTGCTTGTATCACGAACATCAATAATTATAAATTCGAAGGGCGCATTTCCATTTATCCATTCAAGAAGAGATTCCTTGCTGATTGCTTCGGCTGCTTCAAGAAATGAATAAACCAATAATATAAGGCATGGTATTATTCTCAATTATGTTCCTCCAGAGTTTGATATTACCTATAAATATATCAGAAAAATATTACTCATAAAAATGGGAAGACAGCATTATTGAAACTTCTCATTCAATAAGTGTGGACCAGAAATACAACTGAAACATGAAACTTTTCCCTGAATAATTATCGGCTAAATCGCTGAAAACGAATTTTTAACATTTCGGCACTAAGAATAGATATTTTTCAATACAGATTAAACATCACGGCTGTAAGTGTACATTTTTATACCTTATCCTGAACCAGAGCGTACCTTTCCAGACTGGCTCAAGGGAATCCGGAAAAACAACTGGTGTGCGCTTACAAAATCTTTCAGTAAAAATCAATTTGGGATAGGTTTTAACAATTTTTTTAACTGAATTTTCCGGCTGTCAGTATTAAAAACGTAAATCAGAACCACTAACATTCAAGTTTTGAATCTTATTTTAAACAATTATGTTTTGGATATCTAAAAAAGTTACTCTCCCCCTCTTATACATCCTGCTGTTAACTGGAATTGTATCTGCTGATTATGTCAAGCAAAAAGATGATCTCTTTGCGCTCTGGAGTTTTTACAAATTTAATTATATCGACAATGGTAAAGTGGTCAGTCATGATGAAAACGGGATAACTACTTCTGAGGGACAAAGTTATGCCATGCTTCGTGCAGTATGGGCAAATGATCAGGACATTTTTGATACTGTGTGGGAATGGACCAGGAAAAATTTAAGGCGTGATGACGGGCTTTTTGCATGGAAATATAAAAACCAGGTATTAGACTGGAATGCTGCCACTGATGCAGATGTAGATATTGCGCTTGCATTATTACTGGCTTCAAGAAAATTTTCCGATGAAACATACGCCTCTGAAGCTATAAAAATTATGAATTCAATCTGGGAAAATGAAGTTGTAAAAGTAGACAGTTCCTGTTATCTTACAGCCGGAAACTGGGCTCCAAAGGAAAAGTATCCAACAATCCACGTCGCATATCTCGCACCTTATGCTTATGAAACATTTGCTTCGGTTGATACTGCCCATCCATGGGAAAAACTGGTCGAATCTTCATACAAGATTCTTGACTGGATCTACTTTGAACAGGAACTCTCCTTGCCGCCAGAAATTATCTACCTGAATAAAAAAGATAATACCTTTTATCTGAAGAGACCTAATCATAAAGACAGACCGGTTTTCAGTTATGATGCTTTTCCGATATTCTGGCGTGTTGCGGTAGATTACAGATGGTATGGAAGAAAACAGGAGAAATTAAGAACCCGGATGCTCGAGTTTTTTCAGTCAGAGTGGAAAAAGAAAAGGAAATTTTTAGATACCTATACTTGTGATGGTGTTTCGAGATCCGAATTTGAAGGGCTTCCTCTTTATGCTACCGTTTCAGCCCTGGCTTCTGTAAATGACAAGCAACTGGCAGGCGAGCTGAAAAACAAACTCGGTGCTCTATGGGAAAAAGCGGTTTCGGATGAAGATACCCCGTATTACCTTCATAACTGGTTGTGGTTCGGGAAAGCATTTGAATTGAAAGCGATTAAAAACTTCAATGAATTTCTTGATTTCCTCTCACCAATGGAATACCGAACTTTTTCGGTACATTTCCCCTGGCTGCTCTTGATTTCTGCTCTCCTGCTTTATTTAATAATGCAACTTGTACATGGGAAATTTTATAAACCTGTAAAGATAGCTTTTCTTGCGTTATCCTTTTACATCTGCGTGAGATATCTCGCATGGAGATTACTATCCACATTGAATTTTCTTGAACCCGCAGGACCGTTCATCAGTATCTCATTATGGGTAGCAGAAGTTTATTGTTTCTTCACAGTTGTTTTTTTGTTGATTCAGGTTGGCCTTAAGCCACAAAACCATCGCAAAAAGATAACCTGCCCTTCATATAACCCAACTGTTGATATCTTTATTCCTATCTATTCCGAATCGGTCGAAATTCTGAGAAAAACCGTTATTGCCGCACAAGCCATCAAGTATGAAAACAAACGAATTCATATTTGTGATGACAGCCATAAGAGTGAAGTCGTCAAACTGGCATCACAAATGGGGGTAAACTATATCCGTGGTCCTAAACAGCACGCAAAAGCAGGAAATTTGAACAATGCTTTTACAAAAACTGATGGAGAGCTGCTGGTTGTGTTCGATACTGATCATATTCCGGTAAACTCTTTTCTTTCAGAAACTGTCCCCTATTTTAGTGATCCTGAAACAGGTATGCTTCAGACACCACACAATTTTTCCAATTCAGATATTTTTCAGCGCGCGTTCAGCAAAGAAAAAAGTATTCCTGATGAGAGTGCAATGTTTAATCACGGTATTCAGGGGGCGCGTGATAACTGGGGTGGAGCTTTTTTTGTTGGAAGCGGTGCTGTTTTCAGGCGCAAGGCTATTGAAGAGATTGGTGGATTTCAGCTACTCAGTATTACTGAAGATATTCATACAAGCCAACATCTTCATGCACATGGCTGGAAATCTGTTTTTGTAGACAAAAATCTTCTCTGCGGTTTGTCTGCTGAAAATCTGTCTTCATATATAGTTCAGCGGCGACGCTGGATGCTTGGGTGTCTTCAGATTTTTTTCAAAGATAATCCTTTGTTTATGAAAAACCTCTCGATTCGTCATAAATTGGGTTATTTCGCATCACTATTTTATTTCTTTTACCCGATTCCAAAAGTGATCTTCTGGATTACACCACTGTATTACCTTTTTTTCCATCTTCACCCAATTTTCTCAGATGTCACAATATTACTGGCATATCTTGTTCCTTACATGATAATTGTTCCTTTGCTCAATTCTGCGATCCTGCCAAAATGGCCAAGGATGCTATGGGGTCAGGCATACGAAAATATCATATTTTTTCAGATGTTTCGTTCTGTATTTGATCTGTTCCTTCCAAAAAAGCTTGCATTCAAAGTAACTCCAAAAGGCCTTACTTCCGACAAAAGGGTTTTTGACTACAGGTCATCAATGGCGGTATTGATCGCTTCAGGAATCTCGGTTGTGGCAATTGCCAAAGGTGTTTTTGAATTTAATTATTTCGGTATAGAACAGGATGCATACTTCTTTAATATCGGATGGGCAGTGTTTAATCTTCTGTTTCTTTTGTCTTCATTGATAGTAGCATGGGAAAGACCTCAGAGACGTATTGAAGAACGTGCCACTTTTCCATTTAAATGCCGCATTGTTGGAGAAGAGGGCTCATTTGTCACCGAAACACAGGATCTGAGTATCGATGGGCTAGGAGTAAAAATTCCAGAAGGCCAGATCTGGCCACAATTCGCCATTGTGGAATTTGAGAATTCACTGCGTATTGGTGCGCAGATGGTTTATTGTGAAAAAATATTCAGTAAGGAATCACGCGCCGGTTACCAGTTCAAAAACATGGATCCGGAACTAAAAAAGAGATTGTTCCTGATGATTTTCAGTTCGCCCCAAACCTGGGAAAGAGCTCATGAAAAACGTCCAAAAAATTCCGCTGCTATGGTATACCACTATTTTACCGGTCTGGTTAAGGGATTTTTGCCTCAAAGGACTACACGAAGATTGACACACAGGCAGATTGTTTTCACCCATGCAGTCATGCTGATGGATAAAAAACCGGTTTCTGTATTGATCTATGATCGTTCAGAAAAAGGATTGGGCGTGATAGTGTTTTCAACCAAGAAACCAATTGCCGATACCTGGTCTTTTCACGATGGCAAATTTCAGAACCGTGCCGAAATGGTTTACACTAAAAAAATACTTCCTTCAATATGGCGGGCAGGACTAAGATTCGTTGAAGATGAAAAGGTGTTAAATACAGGGCAGGAAATGGAGATGATTGCTACCATGAAAATCGGGAACATACAATCGTTTTGAACTTTTTGAACACTAAAGGAAAGTAAATTCCAAACCTGGTTTTTACCGGAATAGAGACAAATAATTGATAAACATCTGTAAATAGATAATGAATATAATGTTTTCATGGCTGAAAAAGCATACACCTGTTCACAGGTGTATACATGTCGAGCACAGGGTGCTTGTTCAACTGTTTTAAAACCTATTGTTCGAGGAGATGTCCACTGACTTACAATATTAAGATACTGTTTATGATTTTAATTTTGACTGCTGCAAGTTCAGGAGGAGTCAAGGAATCGTGGTATATAATGCGCGGCAGATCCAACATGAAAATTAATAATTATCGTGCTGCCATTGAAGCGTTTGAAAAGGCTGTGCAGATAAATCCGGATAACCGCGAAGCAATGAAATCACTTGGTGAAGCGTATGAGAAACAGGGATTGACAGATAAAGCAATCGGACAGTATGAGAAGTATTTCAACAGATTCAGAGATGATGCTGAAATTGCATTCAAACTTGGCGACTTTCTTCAGTGGGAGCGTTACAGATACAGAAAAAATGATGCAATTGATTATTATCGAAAAGGATTAAAACTAAAAAACGATCGCAGATACAGATATAAACTGGCCCGTCTGCTTGCTGCGGATAAAGAAAATCTCGATGAAGCGGTTGCCGAGTATAAAAAACTGCTTAAAGAAGATCCGTCGAACAAAAAGTACCTGGATGAATATCGTCAGTTACTCTTATGGGATAAACGATACCTTGGCACTGCAATTAAAGAGTATCAGCAGCTTGCTTCCCAAAATCCCGACAACTACAATATCAATTATCAGCATGCACAACTATTGTCAAGAGACAGGAGCTATAATAAAGATGCCATTATCCAGTATGAAAAACTGGTAAAAAAACGTCCGCAGGACATGAAATTACGTCTTGAATATGCCCAATGTCTTGCCGCAGATCCCTCCAGATTCGAAGATGCCCAAAAAGAGTTTGAAACAGTACTCTCCCGTGGAGCCAACAATTCTGTCAGGGAAAAATATGCCGACCTGCTATCCGGAAAATCATCAACAAGGGATGTTGCGGTAAAGGAGTATAAGAAAATTCTTCAGACCAATCCTGGAAATACCGGAGTCAGACTAAAATACGCAAACCTTTTAAGCAGTAATAAAGAAACGGTACCCGAAGCCATTAAGCAATATGAGATTGTTTTGCGCTCCCAACCACGTAATGGAGCTGCACATAAGGGTATTGCAGGTGCTTATGCCTGGATTGGTGAAAAGGATAAAGCTGTTATGCATTCAGAGCTTGCATCAAAATACGGTTATTCTGGTGCATTAAACCTGAAAAGGGAATTAATGCGTGGCAATGAACCATATGCAGGATTGAATGTCAAATACATAAATCAACCAGGAGACTGGTTTGGGCTATCCGGAATCGCAATTACCGCCAAGGGCCAGTTCAATCCGAAGTACAATATCACGGCTGGTGCAGAACTTGGATATGAATCATTCTGGGGCGGTGATACAATGCTTCATGCAGACGGGTTTCTGGTGAGATTGAATGCTGAATATCGTTTATCATCAATGTATGTGTTCAATTTCATGTATGGTCATCACTCTCTCAAGAAAAATGGTGATGGCAATGAGTTTTTGTTGAAATTTACCAAAAACACACAATCCGGTTCTTTAAAAGCCGGATACTCAAGAGAGCTGATTTATGAATCGATACCTGCTCTTGCCGGGCATAAGGTTCAGGATGGTTCATGGATTGGTACAGCAAGAGATAACCGTTTTTTTGCTGAACTATCTACCGAAAACCGTTTTCTGGAAGGGCGGTTTTACCCATATTTTGGATGGGTTTCGTCAAAATCAGTTAACCCCAACTCATTGGTTGGCCTTAGTGCGGATGGTCGATTCAAATTCGAATTCAAAACGTTCAATTCTATTTCCTGTGCTTATTATTTCGAATTGAGGCATTATGGAAAAGATCGTTCCGGTTTTGATTTTGTGGATACAACGCCGGAACCCGGGGGTTATTTCAGTCCTCAAAGTTTTGTAATTAATAATCCGCGTTTAGAGTATAGCTACATGGATGAAAATGTACATGAAATCAAAATATCTACCGGACCATCATTCCAGTACTGCATGGATGAAAGTACAGACGGTACGGCTGTTGGTTTTGATATCCATGGATTGTATTCCAGAAAAATGGCGAAAAATTTCGTATGGTCAACCGCTCTCGATTACAACAAAGTATCAAACATCTATTCACGACTCACAATAAATACTTTTGTACAATATCTGTTTGATTCCTGAGCAATAATCGATACCAAAGGAAATTTTAAAAAATATAGACCTGACATTCTTGCATTCGGGCTTTTGTTCAAACTATATTGACTACCATGAAAAAGCTGGAACTACTAATGGACAGTCATGCACTGGATCTGGCGTTAACCCGAATTACTCATCAAATTTTAGAGCGAAACCGTGATTTTTCCAAATTCGGAATAGTTGGCATGCAAACACGGGGCGTATACCTTGCCCAGCGTATCACCTCTAAAATCAATGAATTGGAAAAGGTGAACCTGATTTCTGGCACACTTGATGTAACTCTTTATCGTGATGATTACCGTAATGCATTCAAGCAGCCAAAGGTGCAGATAACTGATATTCCATTCGATATAAATGAGATGAATCTTGTACTTGTAGATGATGTCCTTTATACGGGACGGACAGTAAGGGCTGCGCTTGATGCATTAATGGATTTTGGGAGGCCCAAATCGATTCAACTCGCGGTATTGATTGACCGGGGGAACAGGGAATTGCCTATCAGGGCAGATTATGTCGGGAAAAAGATTACAACTCTCAGAAATCAGGTAGTGTCACTTAAGGTGAGTGAAATTGATGGTGAAGATTCACTTTGGCTTATGGAACTGGAAGAGGGCGATTGATCAATGGGGCTTCAAATCCAGCATCTACTTGGACTCGAAAATGTTTCAAAAGAAGATATATCCCTTATTCTCGACACAGCAGATTCCTTTTACGAAATTCTTCAGCGTGAAATCAAGGTTGTTCCAACCCTGAGAGGAAAAACAGTTGTTAATCTTTTTTATGAAAACAGTACACGTACAAGGATTTCATTCGAATTAGCAGAAAAACGGTTAAGTGCTGCTGCTCTCAATTTTTCCGCTTCCACAAGTTCAGTCAAAAAAGGTGAATCTCTCCGCGATACGATCCGCAATATTGAAGCCATGAAAATTGACATGGTTGTGGTTCGTCACAGTTCAGCAGGTGTACCCTGGTTCCTGACCCAATGTACGGATGCGGTTATTGTTAATGCAGGTGATGGACTTCATGAGCACCCGACACAGGCTTTACTGGATATGATGACCATACGACGAAAGATGCGCAAGCTTCAAGGTCTTAAAGTAGCAATTATTGGTGATATTTTTCATAGCAGAGTTGCCAGATCCAATGCGTGGGGAATGACAACAATGGGAATGGATGTAGTTCTTTGCGGACCGCCAACTCTCCTTCCGCAACATACCGAAAGTTTTGGAGTACCTGTTACCGACAATCTTAATGAAGCTCTTGAGGGTGCGGATGTAATAATGCTGTTACGAATGCAACTGGAAAGACAGGCAAGCGGCACATTCCCTTCAATAAGGGAATACAGGGATCGTTATGGACTTGATCTCGAAAAACTTTCTTTAATAAAAAAGGATGCCATTATCATGCATCCAGGTCCGATTAACAGGGGAATAGAACTGGCTTCAGATGTTGCAGACAGTTCAAGATCTGTAATTCTCGAGCAGGTAACCTGTGGCGTCGCAATTCGCATGGCTGTGTTATACCTGCTTGGAGGTGGTGAAAATGCTTAAAAAAAAGAATGGTGCTGTAGTTTACAAAATTGACCTTTGTTCAAAACCGGATGACATACTTGTTAAAAACGGTCGAGTAATAGATCCGCAGAACAACATTGATGAAATCAGGCATATTCTTGTTTCGGATGGTAAAATTAAAGCTGTTTCCAAAACAGTTCCTGATACTGCTCCTCAAACGAAAATCATTGATGCGAAGGATAAATGGATTGTTCCCGGGCTTATGGACATGCATGTTCATTTAAGGGAACCGGGGCGAGAAGACAAAGAGACTATTGCAACAGGTACAAATGCTGCTGTTGCAGGCGGATTTACTTCTGTTGCCTGTATGCCCAATACGAACCCTGTTCTTGATGAAGAATCCAAAATTCGTTATGTAATTCAGCGGGCTGAAAACTGTCCATGCAGGATATATCCAATAGGTGCCATAACAAAAGGTCTGGACGGGGAAGAACTTGCGCCAATGGGAGAAATGGTTAAAGCAGGGGCTAAAGCTGTTTCTGATGACGGGAAGTCGGTTTCTCATTCAAATGTCATGAGAAATGCCTTGAATTATTCAAAATCTTTTAACATTCCTGTCATTTGTCATTGTGAAGACAGTGATTTGAGTCGGGATGGTCATATTAATGAAGGGATATATTCAACCCGAATGGGGATCCGGGGTATACCTTCGATTGCCGAAGAAATCACTATTTCCAGAGACATACTTCTTGCGGAATATACAGGCGCACGAATACATATTGCACATGTTTCTACTGCCGGATCAGTAAGGCTTATACGCGAAGCGAAAAAGCGGGGTGTAAAGGTTACAGCCGAAACCTGTCCTCATTATTTTTCCCTGATTGATGAAGATGTGGGGTTATACGATACAAATAAAAAAATGAATCCTCCGCTTCGGAACCGTAAAGATCGTGAAGCGATTATAGAGGGGCTTGTTGACGGGACAATTGATGTAATTGCAAGTGATCATGCACCGCATGTACCGGAAGAAAAAGATGTGGAGCTTGATGCAGCAGCTTTTGGTGTAATCGGCCTTGAAACATCTCTGGCAGTAGTGATCACTTATCTTGTCGACCAAAAGCACTTGTCTCTAGTTGATATTGTAAATAAAATGAGTATAATACCCTGTAAAATTCTTGGAGTTCCCGGAGGAAATTTGTCTGAAGGATCATCAGCAGATATTACAATAATAGATCCGGATTCTGTATGGACTGTAAACCCTGAAAATTTCTTTTCAAAATCCCGCAATACTGCTTTTGACAAGATGGAGCTGAAAGGATCTGCTTTCTGCACCATTTTTGAGGGCAGAATCGTATTTCGCAGAGAAATATAAATACTTTCCGCGGCCATCACTTTGGCACGACTCTTACCTGACTTGTAATGCTTTTTGTCGTGATTGCGGTAAAGCTGATACCAGCTTCAATTTTTTATTAAAGCATACAATTTCATGTCCAGGATTTTTCCATTTTTGAAAGCATTCTTTCTTAAAATCCCTTCACAGATAAATCCGGATTTTTCCAGTATGCGGCAGGAGGCGACATTTTCAGCAAAAGGTTCTGCGAATAAACGGATAATACCAGTATTGTCAAAAATGTATTTACACAATTGTTTAACAGCACTTGTACCCAGGCCTTTTCCCCAATATGATTCAGAGATATAATAGCCGGTTTCGGCAGTCCGGAAATGAATATTATCTTTACCAAACGCCCCGATACTGCCAATTACTTTATCATCCAGGGTTATGGCAAAAGCATAGGTTGTATCTTTGTTCGCACTAATCATTGCAGATATATATTCTTCTGCGTCCCTGATCGTATATGGAAACGGTATACCGTCACGCAAATTATCAAGAATTTTTCGGTTATTCAAAACGGTAGCGAGACTTTTGGCGTCATCCATTCTCCAGGGACGAATTTTACAATCCATTTTTCACACCTATTAGCGGCCAATAATACGTGTCTTTTTGGTTAAATATAAATTAAATACAGTGCCATCAAATCCTAAGTACTAAATACTGCCATATTAATTGAACAAGTAACTTTCATTCCCTTTTTATCAGAGATTATAAATATTTCTCTTTTTTTTATTTTAATAATTATTTTACAAGTACTGTGCAGAAAAAATTAAATTACCCATCTCATTAATGAGTTTGCAACACTGTGGTAATTTGCCTTTTTGTTTTTTTTTAAAATATGTAATAATCAGAATGTTCTACTTCAAAAATGTTAAAATAATTCCTTTAAAAAGAAGATTTTACTGCTTATATGACCATGAAATGGGAAAAATTATTATCTGACAAGCGATTTCGTGATAGAAGTAAAAAAGATTCTAATGATGCCAGAAATGCATTTGAAGATGATATCTCCAGAATAATATTCAGTTCAGCATTCAGACGACTTCAAGATAAAACACAGGTGTTTCCCCTGGAAAGGGATAGTCTTGTCAGGACAAGACTTACCCACTCAATGGAGGTCTCAAATATTGGCAGATCAATCGGCCTTAGTGTTGAAGGTAAGTTACTTAAAAACAAAGCCATTGGTGAAGGCTTAAAGGGATTTATACCCTCAATTGTTGCGGCAGCCGGCTTAATACATGATTTAGGTAATCCACCATTTGGTCATTATGGTGAAGATGCATTTAAAAATTTTTATAAAGGGAAAAATGATACACTTAAAGATTGGTTGAATGAAGAACTAATTGAAGATTTATTGCACTTTGATGGTAATGTGCAGACATTCCGACATCTGTTAAAACTTCAATTTCTAAAAGATAAATTCAGCTATAATCTCTCTTATCCGACATTAGCAACTATAGTTAAATACCCATGTTCATCAAAAGAGGGGAACAAAAAGGATGCTTCAAATATTTGTCAGAAAAAATATGGATTTTTTAAATCGGAAAAGGTAAAATTCGAAGAGATTTGGACTTTTTTAGGTATTCCGGCAAAAGCCAGACATCCTCTTACCTTTATCCTGGAAGCAGCAGACGATATTGCATATTCGGCAAATGATCTGGAAGATGGCGTAAGAAAGAATATAATAAACTCTGATACTTTTATTAAAAAATTAGATATTTTTATAAAAGAAGAAAATATCCATAGTGATGATCCATTAGTTGAAGTGTATAATAGGTGCAAAGTAATTAAGGAACAGGATGAAGCAGGAATAGAAAATTGCATTATAGAACAATTCCGAATAGAAGCTCATTCAAGAATGATAAAGTCGGCTGTTGAGGCGTTTGTTGATGAATCCAACTATAATAAAATCATGGAAGGCAAGTTCTCTAGCGAACTTCTTGAAAAATCAGAAGCTAAAAATATTAGAAAATTCTTTTCCTCTTTTGCCCGTAAGGATGTCTTTTCAAGTAAAGACGTACTTAAACTGGAGTTAATGGGAGAAGAAGTTATTTACGGGTTACTTAGCAAATTTTTTATCATTGTGAATGCTGAAAAAGAGGATCTCGAAAAAACGAAAGGAAAAGAAGGGAAAATTTATCATCTGATATCTGAGAATTACAGGTTTTTACATGAAAATTACACAACTGACAGCAAAATCGACCGAATACAACTGATCAACGATTATATCTGTGGAATGACGGATAGTTATGCATTGCAAACGTATAGAAAATTAACGGGAATCGAGTTGTAATCTGATGAAAAATGAAATCTTAATTAAAAAGTTAAATGATTTTATAAAAAAATATAAAGCTGAAAATACACTTTTTTACATGTTCTGGAAATCATTAGGTGAAACAGATGATTTCTATATCATTGGCGGAGCTATACGCTCAATTTATAATAATAATAAGCCAAGAGATCTGGACATCATAGTCAAGAGCGGTATGAAGGGAATACTTGAAAGACTCAGCGGTGTTTCGATGTATCGGAATTATTATGGGGGGTACAAAATCGATCTAAATGGGCTTATCGTCGATATCTGGGATTTTGAGAGTCATTGGGCTTTTAAAAAAGGTATTTTGCCCGCAGATGAAAAGTATTTAACTGAAAGCTGTTTTTTTGATTTTGATGCGCTTGTTTATTCTCCTGTGACTAATTATTTAAACATCGATCGATATTTGCATGCAATAGAGTCTCGCACGATAGATTTCATCAAAAATGACACTGATTACATTGAATGCAACCCCGGAAATTTGACAAATGTTGTAAGGGCTATAGTTGCAGCAATTGATTTCGATCTAACCTTTTCCACATCTGTTACAACCTACATAAAATCTTTTTTGATAAAAAATGATTTCGATTCCTTGAAAAAATGCGAATATCGGCATTACAAAGAAGACAAGATCTCTTTCGAGCACTATAACAGAATCCTTCAAACAGTTATATAGACTACTTTATTCTTCATTAAATGATTCATGATAATTTAATTCGACATCTCGCAAAGATATCCAAAATTTAATATCAAGATAAATTTTTTTTGAATGACGATATTTTTTGTCCTAGTTCCAACTCCCGTTCTTTTTGATGTTAAAGAACTGATTTATCAGGTTCAGATCGGTGTTTATCAAATATATTTACAAATTTTACAATCTCATACCCTTTGAAACAATCAATTGTAAACCATTCAAATCAACACTGGTCAACGACAATTAAAAGTTCTCATCGATAATGAACAAATTTTCCCATTACTTTTAATTTTATAGTTGGTTTTGACTCCTTTCTCTTTAATTTTTATTGCGTGGTTAGTTCTGTAGCTATCGATTCATTATAATTCGAGATTAGTGGAATGGTGTACAAGGTGGTCTATTGCGGTAGCAGCAGTTATAGGATCTTTGAATATTTTGTCCCACTCGCTAAAACAAGATTACTGGTAATCATGATGCTTTTTCTTTCATAACGCTCGGCAAGGAAGGTGGAAATCATTTCCATTTCCTCTCGAAACTGCTGAAAATACCCGGTGCATCAGGAAAAATCACATTCGAAGCGATCCAGCTTTTATAATTTTCAGATAAATTCTACCTGTTTTTTTTCAATAAAAATCCCCCCCCCCTGTATAATTTTCCTGAAATTAGCTTTTTAGATTTACGCTTTCAGGCAAATATCTATGGGAAAAAAGGTATGCGAGCATTGCAGATGCACGTTCTCCCCCCATTCGCAGCAACTGGAAGTTTTGCATGAATCAAACTTGCCGTCGCTGCCGCAAGCGTCAGTGGCAAAGTAAAAAAGGTTCGTACTGATCAAGATTACCGGGCAGCACAGAAGGAAG
>Ga0123335_1001789_pt1 | contig 33881 bp, 23 predicted proteins | sample BiotimSIPDNA_2_FD_89707 | JGI IMG/M metagenome (GOLD analysis project Ga0123335, IMG submission 89707) | Anaerobic biogas reactor microbial communites from Washington, USA - Biogas_R2 time_0 SIP DNA | ecosystem: Engineered > Bioreactor > Anaerobic > Unclassified | place: Washington, USA... | reverse complement strand
CGCGCAGCGGCCCGTCCGGGCCAAAAGGATGAACGTACACGTTAGCAATCGTATATCTCGCCCGGACGATGTCACTAAGAGACAGTCGGGGTGGCTACGGGAGATTTTGGGCCCGGAAGGATGACCCTGGACATGTTTTAAAACTGTAACGAAGAGATAAAACGCCAATAAGAACGAACGATCAGGAATCAGAACATGCTAGTTGGCTGGATCTGTAGCATGAACGGGGGCAGGGTCAGGGGCTATTCTTTGGTTTGAATCATGAAGGGATTTGTGGCCATGTTCACAATTGGGTCATGGGGACCTGGGACGTGTGGTGGCCTACGAAGTAAGGTGGGTTTGTTGAAGCGCAGGGACGGATCAATCATTCTAACTTCGAATTTCCTGCGGTTGAAGGCTGCAGGATTTCCGGAATCTTCATCCCCGAATTTTTTTCCAGACTGTGAATCCAAAAACAGCTGCCTGCTTTGCAAAGTAAGCTTTGGCGGCTCCTGTCGAATCTGTATCTGCCTCTTTTGCTGCTCTTCGTATGTTGGAGCAGCCGTCGGCTGACCATATTCCATCACGTCTGGGTCGCGATAAGCACGTTCTGGCTGCCTTTCATCGTCGTCATTTGATCTGGTCCAGCTTTCAGTCGATGGGGCTCTTCTTTCCACCGGGGCTGCTTGACTTTTGGCTGGTCGTTCCTGGGAAACAGCCTCAACCTGATGCGCCTTTTCATCAGGAACAGAGGCCACATCCGAGGAAACGTTAACCCGCCAAACGATTACTGCAACAACAGCTGCAACTACAAGTAAAATGGGGAGTATTTTAGTTTTTAACACGTTTTTCCAACCTTTCGTCTTACAACCAATAACAGACCCAAAAACAAGGGTATAACCCAGCCAGATGTCCTACCGCCATCAGCAGAACAGCCACCCGATCCATTTACATCAAAATTGGTTACATCGCCAAGACCGTTACTAACATCTTGGGATTCATCCGTGTCTTGGGAAGCAACGTCATCCTGAAGCCGGTCATCCTCAAGTCCATCATTTTCAACCGCCTCTTCGTCAATCGTCTCAACACCTAAGTCCTGCTCGACTTCAGCCTCAACAATCTCCTCAGGCTCTATAACATCCTCATCCGGATTTAATTCCTCAGCCAGGGCATCATCAAGCACTTCTTCTGACGCTTCATCTGGGACGGGCTCAGGCTCAGGTTCAGGATCCGGGTCAGGCTCGGGATCTGGGTCCGGGTCTGGTTCTTCAATTACTACGCCATCTTCGCGGTTGCTGCCCGGGGACTCACACCCTGGATCTTCAGGCCAGTCGGTCAAACCATCAAAATCATCATCGATTCCATTGGAACAGGCAGTAGGACCAACCCTAAAGGAAATTTTGTGACTTGCGCTATCCCATGGCTTAGCTCTGACCGCTAGGCTGTGACGTCCCGCCGCAAGCCCAGTTGTATCCATATAGCCCTGCCACACACTGGGCGAAACTTCAGTCATTTCAACCCATTGGCCACTGTTTAACTGGAATTCCACCTTATCTGGAGCCCTGTCGGCAAAAACAACCGCTCTAACCGGAGCCTCGGTCCAATCTGGCGGCACTGAGTACGCCCTTGGATTGCCCCCTGCAAAGCCGGCATCAGCCGGTGCGGTCACCACAACATAGGGCCAAATCCCAGCTGAAAAAGCCCTCATAGCCACGTAATCTTGGTCAATTACACCAATTATGACATTGTCCCTATCACCTTTACCTAACGTATCAATGTTAAGATGCAAAATATTGTCCTGATGACTGGCTTCGTACTTGTGGGTGTGACCATAGATGTACATGTCCGCTTCATAATGCTTCAAAGCATTCAGAAATTCATCCTTGCCATACTTGAATCTGCTGGTTGGGTGATGCCCAAACACAATATGCAAACTTGCATCAGTGTTTTCATCGAACGCCTGCTGGATATAGGCAAGCTCACCCTGATCAAGACCAGTGTTGTCTGCTGGCCACTTTGCTCCATCATTACCGGGTGTTGCAACTCCCAAAAAGTGGTAAATCCCAAAGTCGGTCTCGAGCCTGACTGAGTGCTGCGTACGGTCATAGTGGCTTCCCCAGTGAGACCACTGTCGATAGTACGACAAGCTGCCATCACCGTATTGATCATGATTACCAGGAATGTCGATGTACTCGCTAAGCGCCCGATCCGAATCTGAAATAATGCTGTTGTATGTTCGCCATTCGTCTTCTTGCTGTGCCCAAGGGATACCCAAGGCGGCGTTTGCATCGACCAGATCTCCACAATTCAGAATGAACTGCGGTTGGACAATGTGAAAGGCATCGTTAACCGCCCAAGTCAGATTTTCTACGGGTCTACTTCCCATAGCCCCTATATGTGTGTCAGAAATAACCATGAACCACAGCATTTTTCCGTGGGAGGGCGAATACTCAGGCATCGCTCTAGCCTGGGAATCGGGCGCAATAAGCAGGATAGCCAACATCAAAGAAACAATCGAAAACAACCGCATCAGTCAACCTCCGCGAAAAACGGCCCAAAAGTCAATAATACAACTACGCGGCTTGATTTCAATAATCTGGAACTAAAAAAGATAACACTGCAAGACATAATTTGGTCTAAATAACTGGATTTACCCCTCCCCAAAAAGACTCAGCCGGGAGTACTGAGGATTGGACAATCACCCTCCTTTTGGTACATCATGCACTTGGGACTTTTGATTAGAAGGCCGATTGAATGGCCGCAGTTTTGGGAGGAACGTCGTGAAAATGAAACTCTTGGCCTATCTCACGTTATCTTTTCTTTTGGCTCTGTCTTTTTACGCTTGCGCAGATGATGGTGCAAACTCAGGCGATACTCCTCAGACGGAACAACCCGATACCTTCGAGCCTGATTCTGATGATCCTGACGTCAGCGATCCGGGCGCTAATGCCCCTGATTCCGACGATTCTGACACTAATGACCTTGATTCTGATGATTCTGACATCAGCGATACCGACACTAATGACCTTGACACCAATGAGCCTGACACCGATGTTCCCCCGGAAGAGGCAGCGGAGCAATTGGCAAGGGCTGCTATTGCGGGCACCGTTGATCCCATCGAGGCGTTTATCCGAATCTCCCATGGCGCGGGTTTTCCCGTCAAATGCCAAGATGGCAAGTACTTATTCATGCACCTGCACGAGAAGGGGCCTTGGTCAATCGCTGGGGACTTTAACAACTGGGAGGCTCAAGCCATGACAAGAAGCGTTGACGGTCTGTGGTACATCGAACTGAGCATCTCCAATCCCATAGGCTCCGCCTATAAATTCATACAACGTTCAACCGATATAGCCGATCCATGGGCGCGTGCCTATGAATACAATCAGCACGGCGAAGCCAGCTTTGTGGCGCCACCACAAAGGGCGCATTTACAGCGTTTTCGTGTGTTTTCTGGTCAAAGTCTTAAATCTCGCGACATTAGAGTCTATGTCCCAGGCACAGAAGGTCCTTGGTCAGTACTTTATGTCCACGACGGGCTAGAGTTGCTTGGCGCTGCCTGGAAACTAGGCGATACAATGGAAGAAATCCAAGGTGATTTCCTGATCGTGGGCATCGACAACACCGATGATCGTATGGAGGAATATATCCACGTTGATGATCACTATGTTGGCAGCACTTGGAATGCAAAAGGCAAAGAATACGCTGACTTAGTTCAAACAGATCTGCGTCCATTTATCGAAAAACGCTTTGCCACCAAAGATTTGCGAGGCCTTTTGGGGGCAGACTTGGGTGGTTTAATTAGCCTCTACATAGCCCATCTCTATCCTGATGACTATGCATTCACTGCATCCATGTCAGGGACACTGACTTGGGGGCGACTTGCATTAAACAACACAACCATGCAGGAACTATACGAAGAGGCAGGCAAACGAGACTTCATTATCTACGCTGATTCTGGTGGCAATGAGGGCGATGGCTGCCTTCCAGGTTGGGCAGACGCTCTCGAAGATGAAGAATCTCGCGACAATTATTGCGCCACCAAGGCCTTTGTCGACGCCCTAGTGGCAAAGGGGTACGAACTCGACAAGGATTTGTTCTATCACCACGAACCAGATGCCCAACCTAATGAAGAAGCATGGGCCGCCCGCGTCAACATCCCCCTTGAAATCTTTAAAGATTTGGACGAAAAATAGCCTTAGCCCAAAAATCCCGCCCAGTCTGCTTTGGAAAGCTTAAATCTCCAGGCTGTTTTCATTTAAAAGAAAATCAAAGATGCTCATGATCAATATGCCGTCATCATTGTACAGAGGCGCCAAGGCATCTTTTGTGATGATAATTTTTTTAAAACCGTCCTGAATCGTTAGCAGTGAACGTTGTTCCTGCCTTTGTTTGGCGGCGCTTGTTAGCCGCAATGCCGATTGAATGTAGTATCGTTTGGAACCTTTATTGCAAACAAAATCAATCTCAAGCTGTTTACGTACATTATTGCCGGTTTCGCTGACCTCGTTTGAGGTTACAACTCCTACATCAACGTTGTATCCTCGGACCTTCAGCTCATTAAAAATGATATTTTCCATCGCATGCGTTTCTTCCACCTGTCTAAAATTCAACCGCGCATTTCGAAGTCCCAAATCCGTGAAGTAGTATTTCAAGGGGGTGTCAATATACCGTTTCCCTTTAATATCATATCGTTGCGCGCTATCAATCAAGAACGAGTCCTCAAAATAACCAATATATTTTTTTATGGTATTTGGACTGATTGCCTTTTTCTTTACGCTCCTAAACGTTGCAGATAGTTTGTTCGGGTTTGTTAAAGAGCCAATGGCTGATGCGATGATATTCAGGAGTTCGTCTAATTCAGACTTGTTTCTGACATTATGCCTGCCAACAATGTCGGATACATAGGTCTCTTCAAACAGGTTCTTAAGAAAGTCCACCTTTTGATCGGGTGTCGAAAATTGCAAAACCAAGGGAATCCCACCATACAGTACGTATTCTCTCCAGCCTGAATTCACATCTCCTGTGTACGCACTCATGAACTCGGCAAAAGTCAGCGGATGCATTGGAACTTCGTCGCCGCGCCCACGAAACTCGGTAATGATGTCTTTTGAAAGAAACTTTGCGTTGCTGCCTGTGACATAGACGTCTACATTTTGCATTCGAGCCAAACTGTTGAGGACAGCTTCAAAATCTCCCAACAGCTGCACCTCGTCCAAAAGCACATAGTGCATTTCCTGATCTTTGATCAGGCCCTTAATGTGGGGAAAAAGCAGCTCCGGATCCCTGTACGCCTTGTTTTCATACAGGTCGAATGCCATTTCAATGATATGGTCGGCAGCAATTCCAGCGGACACGAGGTGATCGCGAAACAACTTGAAAAGAAGATAGGATTTTCCACATCTCCTTATCCCAGTGATAACTTTGATTAGTTTGTTGTGTTTCTTTGAAATTAGTTTATCAAGGTAAATATCTCTGCGAATTTCCATGCCGTTACCTCTATTGCGAATTCTATTGCAGATTTTTGCAAAATTCCGCACTTTTCTTCACTAGAAGTATACACCACCTAAAAGCCACTGTGTCGGGTCGAAGGGTGAGAGGCCAGGGACGGGGGCTGGGACAGGGGACATGGGGCAGGGACAGGGGCTTGGACGGGGTGTCGGGGCAGTTCAAAAAGCCTGTCTACTTTGTTCATCTTTTTCGGAGCTTGAGATTATTCGGGATCACGTTCGCTATTTTTTGACCAGTGTTGGGGGTTGACATTTGACACAGATAGGATGATATTAGCGACACCTGTAATGGTGCCGCGATTGGTGCGGCTGTGGGCCTGGTACGGATCGGGCCCAAACTAGGTTTCAATTGGAGGTTTTTATGAAGCTAGTAACCAAGATCGCCATGGTGGCGGCTGTTGCTCTGGCTTTCGCCGGTTGCGACGATCAGGCTAAGAAAGATCTGGCCAAGTGCCAGGAAGACGCAGGCAAGGTAACCGCAGAGCTCGAAGCTGCCAAGGGCGAACTTGAGGCCGCTAAGACAGCTGCTGCTGACCTACAGACCAAGCTCGACGAGGCTACCAAGGCTCTGGAAGCTGCGAATGCTGAGCTTACCCAGCTGAAAGAAGCGGCAGCAGCCGCCCCGGTTGAGGAGGCTAAGCCAGCCCCAGCTACTGCGAAGAAGCCAGCAGCTAAGAAGGCCGAGCCGCCAAAGCCCGAGCCGAAGCCCGAGCCAGTTCGTGTGGAAACCAGCACCGGCAAAAAGGCCCCACCCCAAAGAAAACGCTAGTAGGTGGGTGAACCATAAGGCGATTTTTAACTTTTTGAGGAGTTTATAAAATGAAGAAGACATTTTTAGCAATCGGCAGCGCCCTTTTGTTGGCCCTGACCTTCGCAGCTTGTGATATGGGCGAAGACGAGCCCGAAAATCCGCTGGCAACTAAGGCTTGTAAGGACTATCGTACTGACCTAGGCGACTACTATGTCGACACCTGTGGAATCTTTTCCGACCCCACAGAATTCGGAAATTGGTTTACTGCAGGTGAAGCAAACTGTGATGAGAATCGCTGGAACGTCAGGCTGACCGACCTCCAGACCAGTCATTGGGAACAATGCTTGGTTGGCATTGGCAATTTGACCGAGGAAGACTGTGCTCAGTTCGAAGGTGAAGAGGCCGTGTATCTGGACGATGTTGTTCCACAGTGCGGCACTTGGTGGCCACCGAAAGCTGAATAAGAAGCCCTCTTTAGTTCCCACCTTTCCTTAGGTTCCAACCTCAATTAGAAATCCCTTAACGATCCATGGGATGCAGGTCTGTATTCAAAACAACTGGGCCTAGTTTAGCAACCACCTGACGGTGTCAAGCGTTGTGCTGAGGCTGTATTCAAAACGTTTGAACAAAGAGCCGCGTTCGACAGATAACGCAACGATTCTAAATCAATCTTCCTGGATAGGTGGCAGTGGGAATCCGGCGCCGCCTTCGTCTTCTGCTGGTGGGGTGGAGTCACTAGGCTCGCTGTCGTACTCCGGTGGGGAGTCGGTGGTGTGATCAATTTCTTCGCTACCAGACTTGTTCTCAGTCCACTCCAGAAGCGGAACTACGTCCTCAAAGAAGCCGTCTTGGATCATGATAACGTCAGCAATCTTCAACAACTCGCCAGCAAAGTTTGTCCCGTCAATCGCCCATAGCTTTGAGGGATCATCAATATTCAAGAAAAAACGCACTCTTGAGCCTGCTGGAACCAAATCGCCAGTAGCAAAATTGACCTTGCCACGAATCAAGGTTGCTTGTGGCAGATTGATCGTCAGATACTTATCAGTATCCAAATCCAGCGATGCCCCAGCCGTCCTAGCCATCCCAGCAGGGGGAGTAACCGTAATCGCATAACGACCAGGATCGACCGCAACTTCAAACTCGCCAAAATCATTGGTCATAGTCGAGAAAAAGACATCGTTGGCGCCACTAAAGCTGGCCGTTAAGACGTCAGAACGGTCCGTCATCAGCATCACATTCGACTTTGGTACCCCAATGCCGTTGTCTAAAACAGTCCCGCGGATCTTAACTCTTGGGTCCAAATAAATCATAAAGGCCTGATATTGCGAATGAACCAAGTCAATCACTCGGCGGGTAGTAGCAAAGCCAGAATCTCCAGGAGGTACAACCGTGACCTGATAACTGCCCTCAAACAAGGGCAGCGTTAAAATCCCGTTTTCATCAGTAATTCCAGATGTTGAGTACGAACCTTTGGCCAACGTGCCGTTAAAAGTCACCTTGGCAAGCCCAACTGGCAGGGATTCTTCACCGCTTAGCACCTGGACTGAAATCTGTCTTAAAGGGATATCAGTATCAATCTTGACCACTACCAAAGGCGAGGATTGATATTCGTCCATAAACTGTTCCAGTCCCTCCTCCCAAGCTACCTCGGTTACAGGAAATGGCCTGGAATCAAGGCCAGGCTTGACCAAAATCGAGACCCTGCCGGCTTCAGGTGGTAAGATTATGGAAAACCGACCTTCAGCATCGGTTACAGCGCTGGTGCCAATCGCTAAATCACCGATCAGGCTTGAAACTTTGGCTCCAACCACCGGGGTTTCAGCCAGCAAAACAATCCCATCAACCTTTACGTAGCCATCTTTGGGGGGCAGCACGATGTCAAACTTTGATGAAGAAGTAGCCTTGAGGCTAAGCCGATGTGGAGGCAGCGTGACCGTTCCATCAGCGGCAGACGGGATAAAGGTGGCATCGTAAGACGACCCTGGAAGCAAGGGCAGTTGATACTGCCAAACCCCGTTTTCATCATTAAAAACGGCCAAAGCCTCGGAACGCAGCTGTGTCCCAGAAATCCGCCCATGAGCGGTTGCAACCAGCTTTCCTGGGCAACTAGGTCCTTTTGCAACCAGATTAGCCTCGCCGGATCTTAAATAATCGTTCCAAGAAGACAAATCTGCAGCATGGAAGATCGTACCTGACAGTACTGCAGGGCTGGCCAAGGTCAGATCCAAGTTTCCATCAAGGCCAGGTGTAACTCCAACAAACTGGTCTCCGACCACCATTTTGTCCAAGGGGGGATCGATTGCTACTGAAAATTGGGGGTTATTGTAAGGGAAATCAAGACAAACGCCCAATTGGTGATAACAGCCTTGGCCTGATAAACAGTCCTTATCAGACGAGCATCCTCCCCGTGGGGAATATTCGCTTGAAGCCAAATCAAGAGTGGTAACGTCACCATCAAAAGCGCTGTCAGAACCACCACAGCCAACAAGGCCGATTGATAAAATCAGCAATGCCAACAAGCTTGTTAAACGTTTCATTGGCACACCACCTGTGAACGAAGAGTCCAACTTAAATAGGCGTAACCCCCTTGTATTGTTCGACCTTGCTCGCGATCGAAGGTGATTGGACCATCGGAAACTATCAATTCTAGTGTGTGAATCGAACCTGGCGGGCTCAGTTCCTCCTGGAAGGCGCATGCGTTCAGCCGAATCGCTTGATAGCCAGTGAAATCGGGAGGTTTTGGTTGTGTCCATTCCAAATATCCAAGGTACCAGTGAAATTCCAGGTTTTCTAGTTCCGTGTCCAAGTCTGCGATGGCCCCAGTTACTGAAAAGTCTGTAATCAGTGAGGTTAATTCCACAATCGAATCTGGATTGGGTGTTACCAACGAACGATCGATTGTTGGGCTGTAACCGAATTCCTGACGTTCTGTAATATCTGATGGCCACAGGCAGCCTCCACAAAGTACAAGGGCAACAAGGACGGCGCCTATGCACGTCCTTTTGACCGCCTGTGTGTGTGTCAGCAATGCTTGTGCCAAATTTGTTTCCCGTCAAAGTCCTGGATTTAACGCATCAAATGTAAAAGCGCCAGCGCCAATCCAAGTTTTCAAAACCAAAAAACATGACATCTGGATCACGCCTGTCATACCTGACGGCCAGCATCACGTTCACGTTCCAAATAGCGAAAGACCGTTCTTGGCTCAACCCCTAAAAGTCTGGCGGCTGCTGCTCGATTCTGGTGACTAATATCAAGCGCCTTTAAAACATAGTCTCTTTCAAATTTTTCCCTGGCTATTGCAAGTGGCTCAAACTGGTCATCAAGGTTGTCAGGCAGCTCCAGATCGGGCTCCAGTACTTGGGGGCCAGTGGAAAACAGCGCCGCCCGTCGAACTCGATTTTCCAGCTCTCGAATGTTTCCAGGCCATGGATACTGGGCCATAGCCTTCATCGCTTCTGGTGAAAAAGAGCGGGCTGGAGATTGGAATTCGGCGGCAAACTTTTTCAAAAAGAAGGTGGCCAACATGGTTATGTCGTCGCCACGTTCTCTAAGCATTGGCAGCGTGATTGGGACTACATTGATTCGATAGTACAGGTCCTCTCTGAAGCGGCCTTCTCGGACTTCTTCCTGAAGGTTTTTGTTAGTTGCCGCGATAATTCGGACGTTTACACGCTCTGGTCGGGTGCCACCAATTCTGGTGACCATGTTGTCTTGCAGGACTCGCAGCAGCTTGACTTGCAATTGCAGTGGCATTTCGCCGATTTCATCCAAAAACAGCGTTCCACCTGAGGCTAGCTGGAATTTTCCCAAGGTTGCTGCTACCGCTCCTGTGAACGCTCCTTTTGTATGGCCAAATAGCTCACTTTCAAGCAGATTTTCAGGAATTGCGCCGCAGTTAATAGCTACGAATGGGTTGTTTGACCTAGGGCTACGGCCGTGAAGCTCCCTGGCGACAAGCTCTTTGCCTGTGCCAGTGTCGCCTAGTATTAGCACCGGCACGTCGGTTGGGGCAACCCTGGAAATCCTGTCGAAAACGCCCCGCATGCTAGGACAGGAGCCTATCAGCGAGCCAAATCTGGAGGCCTGGACTTCATCTTTTAGGAATTTGTTTGAACGCTCCAAGCTTTCCAGCAGCATGACGTGTTGAACGATGGTTGAGGCTTGGGCCGTGTAAACATTCAAGCTTCGCAGGGTGACTTGGTCAAACAGGTCCAAAAGCCTGTCGGTCCCAAGGTATAAAACGCCTAGCGTTTCCCCGCCAATTTTCAGGGGCAAGCACATCACTGAGGCCAGTTTCAGGTTGATGACACTGGTGCAGCCTGAAAACTCGTGGTTACTCATGGCGTCGGTTACAAGTTGGGGCTGACCTTCCTCAAGCGTTTTTTGAACGATGCTTTCCGAATATAGCGCCTCATCATCTGGTAGCACCTTGCGGTCGATATTTCTGGCAACTTTGACAACTGGGACGCCGTTTTCCAGGAACAAAATGAAGCCCTTTGAGGCCTGGGTCAAAGCCAGAGTTTCATCCAGCAGGGTGGTCAAAGCCTTGTCTAGGCTTCTGGCCTCCATAAGCCTGCTTGAAAAAACGGCCATCCTGTCTAGGCTCTTCATGGCCTGCTTTTCATCTGATTGCTTTTGCTGAAAGGGTGCGTCTTGGGCGCTGAACACCAGCGTGTTGTCACCCAGTCTAATAACGTCCCAGTTTGCAAGCAAAGCCTTTTTGACCTTGCGTCCGTTGATTATCACCTCGGCACCACGGTCCATTGGCAGGATCTGGTAGGTCGAACCTTCGGCGATGATCTCGGCGTGGGCCGGTTGGGTGCCAGCAGCGGGTAGCTGGATGTCGCAGCTTGGATCGCTGCCAAGGGTCGTTACAAGGCGAAACAATGGGAATTGTTGTGGCTGATTGTCACTGTTAAACAGGGTTAAAACTGCCAAGTTGGACCTCCCTATCACCAAGTGATGTAAACCCTATCACCAAGTGGTGCAAATAGCTATTCCGGCGTTACTACCTTCAAGCATTGGACATGGGACGACTTTGAAAGTGCGTTTGTACGGCTCGTAATTCATAAAGGCGTCAACGATGCCCCAGATCACCAACGCTCCAAAGGCACCAAGCCCAACATACTGGACGATGCGAAGTTTCCTGGCTGTAATCGCATTATTATGGGAAAACAGACCGTCGTCGCCTCGCAGGCCCTCAATGCTAGCATATGCCCCGATGTTCATCCCCAAGGTGAGCAGTTGGCCGCTTAAAAATAGTGCTCCTTTGGTTTTTTGGCCATTTATGAACTGCCCAACGCCAAAGGGGACCAGATTCGGAACCCATGAACGACGTTCTATTGAAACCTCGCGGCCTTCGCAGATTACCTCGGGTCCATCGTCAGGCTCGATTTCAGGGTCAATCAGGTGCAATTCTGCCATGCGACGCTTGGTTTGCTCAAAATGCTCAATAAAAGCAGAAGGGTAGTAAAAGGCATCAAGTTCATGGCGAGGTGCTAGTGTCAGCAGGACTGTGAATTCTTCTTCAAGGCGTTTTTCATTTTTTAGCCAGTAGTAACAGGCTGCCAAGTATTCATGGGCCTTGATGATGTCGGCAGTAGAGGAAAGCAAAACCTCAGGGTAGAGCAGTTCGGAAAGCAGCTTTTCAGCGCCGACATAATCCTGAAAACGGAAAGTATTTTCAGCTGTTGCAAATTGTTCGTCTGGGGTCTGGGAATATGCAAAGTCGGCCACCCAAAAGGCGCCAAGCACGATGCCGTATTTTACCCATGCCCGGATATTCAAAACGCACTCCAGTTCCGGGCGGAGATTATAGCACCAAACTGGGGGCAGGGGGCGGAGCAGGGTGAAGTGTGAAGGGTGAAGGGGGCAGGGACAGGGACGGGGGCAGGGACAGGGACAGGGGCAGGGGCAGGGACAGGGGCAGGGACAGGGGCAGGGACAGGGACGGGGGCAGGGACAGGGACGGGGGGCGGGGAGATAATCGTGCTGTTTAGCAGAGTCTGGAGCTAAAAAGAGGTCGAGAGGGCTCCCTGCAACATGGTCCGGGGGCAATCCTGGAGGGCGCTATCGGGAGTTGCCGACAGTCGGGGTGGCTACGGGAGATTTTGGGCCAGGAAGGATGCCCCCGGACATGTTTTAAAACTGTAACGAAGAGGAAAAACGCCAAAGCCCAACAAACATCAGGAACCAGAACAGACAAATCAACAGGGACGTGATGAACAGGGGACAGGGGCACTACCACCAGCAGCCTTGGGCGGCGTTCATGAATTCGATGTCTTCTTCGTCGATGGTTCCGGAATGGTCTAGGTCTGCGCCGTTGCACCAGTTGTTTTCTGTGCTGCAGCCGCCTGTAAATTCGTCTTTGGCGGTGTTGAATAAATCAAGGTCAGCTTGATCGACCTTTTGATCGTCATTTAAGTCCGGCCGCTCGCATCCAAGAACTGCCCACCTGCAGTCCAGGGCCTTGGGTGCCAAGTCACACAAGGGTAGGGCAGCCAGAAGGTAGACGCTGGAATACCTTGCGTGGTGGGGACCTTCAACGGGATACCAGTCAGTGACCCCACCAGCTGGTTCGTAGTACCTTGCTTCATACCCATCTTCACTAACTCTGACCGGAGGAGTGTCCCCCCAGGTATCACGATAGCGGTCTCTTACTTGCTCGGAATTGGCCTTTTTTTTGTAGAAATTTTCAGCCTCGGCCAGGATCGTTTCCTGGGTTATTGGTGCTCCTTCTGGTGTATCTGGCATGACAAGCATTGCCTCCAGCGTAGCATTATGGGCCTCAGCCTTGGTAAAAAGTCCCAAATGTTCGACATTTGGAGCGATGCCACCCTGTGCTTCAATCAAGGCTGTCCAGTACAGCTTATCTGCTTCTTTGGCAGGATCGCTGCTACTATAAATCAATGTTGCCAGTAATCTGGAAACCTCGGTAATCTGCGCCAACTCGAACTGCGCCGCGTCATAAAGTGTTTGATCCCCAACAATTCTGGCATATTCAACTACTCCCATCAGCGATTCCATAGGTTGGTCGAAGTTACCATAAAAGTGCCCAAAAATGGCCTCTGCACTACCAGGTGTCTCAGATTCCATGTCTTTGATCATGTCCACCAAGCCTACACCACCCAGCGTTAACTCGTTAACTTGTCCCCAGGTTTTGCCACAAATCGAGGTGCCAAGATGGGAACAAAAATGTTCTTCTTCAGCGCCCAGACAGCCAACGTCATCGTCCAGAAATGGTGAAAGCATAGAATCCATTGCCCCAGGTTCCGGCAAAGTTGGAAGTGGCAGGGTCAGGCCCTCGGATGAAATCGCCCTAGCCAAGTAAACCATCTGACAATTTGAAAGGCTTCCAAGGTCTTCTATTTCGACTGTCTCATCGGGTCTAATTCCGCCACTAACTTCAGTGTTTTCCCAGGGTTGCCCCTCGCGCACCGTTTGAATCCGACCGCCGTTGGCCTGGATTAAATCACCGTTTGCTAGCCCAGCTGCCCATGCCTTGGCCGCAGCTGCTCTGACTATTGGGTCAGCATCTGGATCTTCGCTGGCCTCCTTGGCTGCCAGATATCCGTAGGCTAGGTCCCGATAGTTATCCCTGGAGTCATGGTTGCTGAAATAAGCTCCAGCCCATAAATAAGGCTCAGGCACTTTCATCAAGCTGGTACAGCAGTCGCTGACCCTAAGGTAGTCAGGAAGCATGGTGTGGCTGTATGTGACAGAATAGCGCCCAATTTCCTGGGTCGGCAAATAATTCAACAGGATATCCTCAGGTTCCCCACGATATTTGATAGTCACACCATCGAAAAAGGTTGAAATTATCTCCTCTTCTAGCGCTGGGTCTGGGGCGATTGGTGGCTCGATCGGTCCTCCGTCTCTGGTCCTAGTCACCGTCTTGTTTTCGCCATCAATAGTCATTGTCCAATTTGGATATGCATTTCTACCTGTGACGCCATTGTGTCCAGAAACTGTGGTAATAAATTCCATGCCTTCGAAGGCCCTCGCGGCGGCCAATGCCAAAGACCTGCTCCTGAAAATCTTGTAGGCAAACCATATGTTCCTGGCGGAGTTACCTATCGCATTGTTGTCCTTTGGACCTGGGACGATTTCAAAGAAATCCCCCTCACGATCAATAGCCGAGCGGGCGATATTGATGGCAAAGGTCGTGTCACCAAACAGGAAAAAGCGGTTGTATGCCAAAACGGTCCGTTCCACGCGTTCTTTGTAGTACAGTTGGAAAGCCATCCTTGCAGCTTGGTAGGGGTCGACTTCTGGAACATCGTCTGGAACATCATCGCCGTCGGGCACTATGTCTCCCTCATCAGTTTCCTGTGTTACATCTTCCAAAGTTTCTGACGCTGTGTCGTCATCAGTGTCCGCTGATATATCCTCAGACGGCGAAACATCACCAGAGTCAGCATCTGGTTGAATGGAATCATCGGGGTAGGGTTTTGAATTTGAAGAATCATTACAGCCGACGATTACCATCAAGCCGACGGTCAGCAGAGCAACGTTGAATTTAGAAAATAGCCGCATCATGCTTTAACCTCCAGTTGATTGGTAACACCTGAAATTTACAGTTTTTTCATCTGGCGTTTCGCCCACCGCCTAGCATCGCCAGTTTCCCATTCTAGGTCCCTAGGAGCGACGCTGTCGTTAATCACAGCGTCATAATACTTTCTGGCCTCGTCCTTTTTGCCATTAGCCTTAAGGCATTCTGCCAGTTCAAGTATTGCTTCAGGGTCTTTTGGCGCCCTTTCTTGGCCCTTTCTAGCATATTCAAGCGCCTTTGCGTTATCACCCCAGGATATTCCAGATGGTAACTCACGATATGCCATAGCTAGGAAGACGTAGCCTTCATGACGCTCAGGATCCACTGCAATCAACTGTTCCAAAGCCTCCTTCATGGGCTTTGCTGCCTTAAAGGCCTTGATCAGATTCATGGTAGCCGCAGCCTTGTAGCGATTCATAAGCTCCCAGTAGCGCCCATCGTAAGGCTTGGATTTGGCAAGCCTAAGTGAACATTCGATGCCTGATTTCGCGGTTTTAGAGCCGTCAGCCTTTTTACGATTTTGGATCAGGCGGTGAGCCAGAAAAAAGGAAGTCCTGGCGCACCACAGCTGGGCCTGCTGGTTATCTGGTTGTGCATCTGCAATCAAAACAAAGGCCTGCCAAGCATCAATGTGGTTTTGCAGCTCAGTTCTGGCTTTATATGTCTCGATTGCCGATTCCAGGGTCGGTTCTTGAGCATGAGCTGAAGATAAAACTAACAGGCTGGCCAACACAAAGGCGGAGATAAACTTCAAGAAAACTCCTGATATATTAGTGCTTTTATTCTTTGGGCTCGATGAAAGAATTATCCCAAGGCGTTGAATACGCGGACCCCCAGTGGAAACGTTCCCAGTCAATAATCCGCCATGTTTTCAATTCGTTATCAAGCTCCATGATCATGAAGGTGTCTTCATCCAATTGGCTTGTACCAACGATCAAAGATGGAACTCCAAAGTGATTTGACAGATTGGCCCAGCCATGGGAGTGCCCAGCCAGGAAAAGCCTGATGTTGTGCCGATATTCTTCAAAGATATCACTGAGGTCATTGATAATGAACGGTGGGAAATGGCTCATTAAGATGGCAGGCCTACCATCGTTTAGCTGCCGTTTCAACCATTCCCTTTGTTCTTGCCCAAGGCTTCCAGTTTGGACATCGAAGTCCGGATGGTGTGGGTCTTGTGTTGGCCCATGAAAGTTGTTTAAAATTATAAACTTCCAAACGCCAAGATCAACCGAGAAGTATGGGGCTGCACCAAAATGCTCCATGAAAAGCTGCTCAGTCATCTGCCGTGGGACACCTTTTTCGATTGCTAGGTCGTGGTTGCCAATGCATAGATAGCATGGTGCCGGAAACTCATCCAGAATTGCCTCAGTGATATCAAAACGGTCATTTGGATCGTTGTGATACTCTTCGATGGTGTGATATGGCAGGTTATAAACTATGTCCCCAGCGATAAAGACGCCCAAAAGTTGCACAGGCAGCTGAGTCAAGACTTCCCCAATTGCCCTTAGATTTCGCGCTTGTAGGTCGTCTTCAAGCACGATGTGAGGGTCGGCGATGACAGCTATGTATTGGAAGCGTTCAAGCGCTTGTTCATCGCCTTCTTCAGTCGAGCTGGCCGATGTAGTGTTTACCTGAAGCTCATCATACAAGTCAGCCTCACCACAGGCCATAAACAGCAGTGCTATTGCTAAGATGCTGTACTTTTTCATAATAAACCCCCTATTTTAGCCATGATGTCCACGATTAGCTTCGAAAATGATGCCTGGTTTGCAGGCTCAGACTGGTCACCATCCTTAAACCAAATCAGGCCAGCGAATGATGGTGACGGGAATGCCAAATAACCAGCGTTGGTGGCTTTGCCGTCTGCAGCTATTTCTTCCAAAGGTACAGTCTGACCAGGGGCAGTAACTTCTACCGCATCGGCAAATTCAGCCTCCCAGAAGTGGGGACCGTCCCAAGCTTTGGTGTCTTTTTCACATGAAGCTCCATAATCCCACTTAAGCCAGTCATCAGGGAAGGCACCGCTAATGCTGATGGCTGATTCTGTATGTTCGGCTGATTGGTACTCAGCTGTCAGATGCCCACCAGCAGGTTGGATTATGTAATCTCCCGGTTCTGCGGGCTCAGTCTGTACTTCGAAATCGCCATAATAAAGGCCTGTAAAGCCTTGGAATGGTTCTAGTTTTACGTCTAGCGTGCCGCTAGGCTCTTCTTCGCCTTCTGCAAAAGCCTTGATGGTAATTTCAAGCTCATCGGCGGTTGATGATGGATCGTGAATCCATAAAACGGGTTTTTCGGCAATCTCAAGGCCCCATTTTAAGCATTCAAAGGATCTTAAAAAGGTTTTATGTGCAGTGTTTACAGACGGTTCTGGCCCCATCACAGGCAGTAGGTCCCTTATGTTGAAGGGGGTGTCAAAAAAGTTGGCCAGATCAAGCTCAATGGTGTCTTCTGGCAGTCCTATGTTTGGTAGCAGTGAAACAGCCAGTTCAACAAGCTGCTCTGGGTCCTTCTTATCAAGAACGCCAATTAAGCCAGCGATCGCGTCTGGCAGACTAATTCCAAGCTTGGTCAACAAGGGTTGGATCCCAAATGTACGATTTGCGATATCCAGAAGGACAACAATGGCTGGAAGCACTTCTTTGTCCAAGGACAAGCGGTTACCTGGCTCGCCGGCCATATTTGCCTTAACCTTGGTTGCGATGTCCTTCAAAGAAACACTGGAACTGTCCCAAATCACACGTAATTGGTCACGCCCTTCTGAAAATTCACCATGCAGCACCAGGTAAACGTTAGAAGTTTCCTCAAGGGTTGCAACTGCATCTTCGTCATCTTCCATAAGGGCAGCTGCTTGTAGCGCATCGTCAGCGGCCTGGGCCAGATAAGTTCCGGCGTACCTCCACAGTTCAGCACCATGCTGGGGAAGCAAAGTGGCGATGTCAGGATATTCATCCAGTAACACCCCAAGTTTATTGGTGAACCCTGGTACAGTTTTTAGTAGTTGGTTCACTCGTTCGAACGATAATTCCAAGTTTTGGGAGCCGAAAAACGTAACAAAAGCAAGCATTAGCTGATTCCAGGAAGAAATGCCATACAGATCAGAGCGATCCCAGTCACAGCAAAGGCGCATCATGGGAAGACCGCTAAATTCCAGGGGTAGGCCGCCTTCAAGCGAGAAGATGGGATTTTCGGTGGCGGCTTTCAGGCCGTTAATGCGTTCTTGCTGCTCAAGGGCGCTTTTGTATAGGGCGTCGATTGATACCCCAATAGTTCCCTCATGTTTGGGCCAAGTTAGGGATTTAATGGGTTGTGGGGCGTCTGGGTCTTCCTTGTATTTTGCAAGTCCAACCAGTGAGCCAAACATGGAAACTGTTGATTGGAAACGGGCCAAGACCATTCCCCAGTGGGCCTCTTGCAGGTCTGGAACCGTTTGAAGCGCCCAATCAAAAGCACCGAGGGCGGCCAAGGATTCACCAGCCTCCAAGCGTTCTTTACCAATGGCAACATATTGCATGGCAAGTTCTAGGTCTGGGTCTGCAGCATCCGTTGTATCGCCAACGTCTCCATCTGGTCGCCCGTTTTCATCCGTTGTGCCAGGGTCTTCAGTCTCAAAAGTGTCAGGGGGGTCAACTTGATCCCCAATGACATCAACATCTGTTGGTGTGTCCCCATCTGAACAACCGGACCACACCATCAAGGGCAGTACGGTAATCAAAAAAGCCATCAGTCGAATTTTCATGAAAAATAACCTCCTAACAACACGATGCAGAGGATAAAACACTAGGCCCCAAGTGTCACGACCCGCAGGCAGGGAATTATACATAACTTGGAGAAAAGTTGACTTTTGGGGCAGGGGCAGGGGCAGGGGCAGGGGCAGGGACAGGGGCAGGGGCAGGATCAGGGACAGGGGTTATCCAAAGTCGCTTCGTTCGAGTTCGTACTTTTTCATTCGCTCGTACAGTGCGCGGCGGCTTATTCCTAGGTACAAGGCCGTGGCTGAAACTTCGCCGTCGTTTACCTTGAGCCCCTCTATGATTGCCTGTTTTTCTGTTGCCTCCAGGGCGTCCTTTAATCGGCCGGCCCCTGGTGGAACCGACAAAAGACGCGAAGATGTCGCATCTTCAGTATTTTGAAATGGCCCAGCCCAACCATCACGACTGGTTATTACCATCCTTTCAATCGCGTGTTTAAGCTCTCGCACGTTTCCAGGCCATGAGTAGCGCATCAAGGCATCCAAAGTTTCCTCGGAAATCCTCGGCACTGGTATACCATTGCGATCCGCCGCTTGGCGCAAAAAGTGCGAAACCAACAGCGGAATGTCCTCAAGACGCTCCCTTAACGCAGGAACCCTGATGGGCAAGACCATGATTCGATGAAAGAAGTCCTCTCGCATCAAACCTTGGCGCACCGCCTGGGACAGATCCATCTTTGTAGCAGTCAAAACCCGTAAATCAACGGTCCTGGAAACGTCACGCCCCAAGGGAAAGACTTGCCCATCCTCTAAAACCCGCAGCAACTGCGCTTGAGCCTTCAAACTGATGCTTTCCACCTCGTCCAAAAGCAAGGTTCCACCTGATGCTGCAACCAGCTTTCCGTCTCTGGCCGATTCAGCCCCGGTAAAGGCCCCTCTGGCATGTCCAAAAAGCTCGCTTTCAAGCATGGATTCTGGCAGCGCCGCTGCATTTACCGCTATGTATGGGCCAGCTGCTCTAGGACTGTTGTTGTGTATGGCTTTAGCAACCAACTCCTTACCAGACCCAGTTTCACCGTGAATCAGGATGATGGCCCTGGATTTTGCGACGTTTTCAATCTGGTCAAACAGATCCTGCATGACGCGACTGCGCCCGATCAGACCAAAGCGGCCAACCTCGTCGCCAGAGCATAAAGTCAGCCGTCTACGCAGTTCGTTGGCCTCACGGCTTAAAGAGACCTTTTCAACGGCGCGTCGGACTGAAGCTAGAATCACCTCGTTATCAAAGGGTTTTTCTATGAAATCATAAGCCCCAGATTTCAAGCACCTGACCGCCATGGAAACGTCTCCATGACCAGTAATCAAGATGACTGGCGCCATAAAACGACGCCTGATTACTTCTGCCAACAGTTCTTCACCATTCATTCCAGGCATCTTGATATCCGAAACAATAACGTCGCAATCTGGAAGGTCTGACCAAGCCAACGCGGCCTCACCTGATGAAAAAGTTCTGACGTCAAAGCGTCGCAGCGTCAGCAGCTGAGCAAGGGATGTCCTGGCAGCTTCATCATCGTCTATGACCACAATCAGGGATTTTTGTAATGGTTTGCTCATGGTCTACTCCTGATGAGGCAATCGAATTGTGAAAACCGCGCCACCATCGTTTGATGCCTCTATCCGGCCTTGATGCTCGTGCAAAATGGCGTGGGAAATGGAAAGCCCAAGCCCTGTCCCCTTACCAGGTGCCTTTGTGGTGAAAAACGGCTCAAACAGCTTGTCGCCGGAATCAAATCCTGGCCCAGTATCTTTGAATATTATCACCACAGGCAACTCGTGGTCTGGCTCATACCTGGTGGTGACGGTTAGTTGTCGGTTTTCACAGTTTTCCATGGCCTGCCTAGCATTGACTGCCACGTTCATAAATACCTGCCAAAGACGAATGCGGTCGCCTTGTACCAGGGGTAACGATTCATCAAGGTTCTTGACCACTTCCACGCCAGCCAAGCGCATCTGGGAATCCAAAAACTCCAAAGTTTCCCTGATGATAGAGTTTATCTGAACTGGTTCCAGGTCTATTTCGGCCCGCCTAGCCAACGAACGCATTTGGGCAATGATTTTGGCGGCCCGGTCCACCTGTTGGTTAACAAGTTCCAGATTTTCCTTGATTTCATCAATCGACCCCGCGTTTTCCTCTAGCATGTAAAGGGCGTTTCCAGCGTAGTTTCTGATCCCAGTCAAAGGTTGATTCAGTTCATGGGCCATTGCCGCGGCCATCTCTCCCATTTCAGCCAGCCGTGACGAGTGTGCCAGCATGGCTGCCTGCTCTTTCGCCATGTCTGTCAGTTCTTGGTGTTTAGCCTCAGCAACCATAAGGTGCTGTCTGGTTTGACGGGCCATAGACTTAAGTCCGCGGGATCTATCTGATATTACCCCAGCTATAAAGGTGACCGCCACGTAGAAAGTCCCCCTGATAGCATCGTTCCATAACGGTTCATGCCCAACGCCAAGAGCCGCCAATACCAGTGGGACCATACCAGGTACCAAGGCCAGCCAGACCGCCTTTTTGCCAAACCAAACTGCAGCCAACACCAAGGGGACATAGGCAAAATGATTCAGGACGTGCCTATCCTGCCAAACGGTGTTAACCATTGATGCCAGAAAAATATGCACCAACATTCCGATGGTTATAATTGTAATTCTGCTAACTACAGGCAGCTTTTTCACTACAGCATCCTCAGCCGGCGGCGGGCTAGGCCGAATATTAACAGCATATTAGCAGCTTTTTATTTTTTGCTTAAAAAGTCTAAGCGTTTTGCGTTGAGGCTACTGTTGGCAGTTTGACTTTGAAGGTTGAGCCAACGCCCACGGTGCTTTCAGCATCAATGCGGCCTTGATGCATTTCTACCAGCCTGCGAACCAAGGTCAGGCCAAGTCCAGTACCCGCAATGGTGGCCGTTTGTTGGTTTTTGACCCTGTAAAATTCGTCAAAAACCCGGGCAAGCTCTTCTGGGGCCATTCCTATGCCAGTGTCCTTAACTGAAACTTTTGCATAAGTTCCATTGCATTGCAGCGTGACTGTAACCTGGCCTCCACTGGGGGTGTACTTTATCGCGTTATCAATTAGGTTGGAAATAACACTGGTGATGGCGTTTGTGTCAGCCAGTATTTCACAGGATTCTGCCTGGCAGTCCAGCGACAGGGTGATGCCTTTCTCGGTGGCTTTTTCTGTTAACGAGTCCACCAACGAACGGGTAATCTGGCTTACGTCCACCTTGGTGCGTTTCAGGACAAAGTTGCCCGTTTCAATGGCCGTCAGGTTCAGCAAATCTCCAATCAAGGTTCGCAAAGCAGCAGCCCTAGTTAGCGAGCGCTGTATCAGATGCTGATTTCTGGCCGGGTCATCCCCAGCGGCGCCTGATAAAATCAGATTCAGCGATGATTCAATGGTAGCAAGCGGGCTCTTTAATTCATGCGCAACCATCGAAATAAACATGGACTTTGCGACCTCAAGCTTTTTCAGAGCCGTAATGTCGCGCAGCACTGCCACCGCGCCCAACGCCTCAGAGCCAGATTCCCTGACAGGTGCGGCATTGACCATGTATGTACAGTCGCCAATCTGGATTTCCTTTGATGCTATAAGCGCTTCCTTGGATTCGATGACTTCCAAGACCAACTCTGGAAGTTCCTGAATTTCCAAGGTTTCCACTGGAATTGGCAGCGGCAGGACTTCAGGCAATAAACGGGCCAAGGCTTGGTTGCGCAAAACTACCTGACCTTGACGGTTCACAACAAGCACTCCATCAGTCATGCAGTTCAAGATAGTCGTGCTCTTGGAACGCTCAAAGGCCACTTCCAGAAGCTGCTGCTCACGCTCCAAGCGCAATTGCCGAGCTTCCAGGTGAAGTGCCCGTTTCTCAAGGCCATTTCTGACGTGAAGCAACATCTCATCCGGGGTAAACGGCTTTGGAATGTACCCATAAGCGCCGCGTTTGGTGGCCTCAACCGCCGTGTCAATGGCGGCATAAGCGGTGATTACCAAAAGCAGGACGTCTTCGTCGATGGCGTGAAGCTTTTCAATCAGCTCCATTCCACCCATGCGTGGCATTTTGAGGTCCGAAATGACCACGTCAAAGGTGGGGTCTGCCTGAAATCGCTCAAGGGCGGCACGCCCATCTTCGGCGGTTTCAACAATGTAGCCTTCCGCCGATAAGATGCGTCTGCATCCCTCACGCATTCCCAGTTCGTCATCTACAACCAGGATCTTTTGGGGCATGCGGTCCTCCTTTATGTTTGGGGACCTGTGGCATCAGGCCAGGATCTTTTCAACCTCCTGGACCAAGGTCTCAGGTGCCACCGGTTTTTCAAGGAAGCGGTCAACTGGCAAAAACTTGCCGTCTGGTTCGTATGTGAATGGAACGGTGTCGTTAACTGAAGTCAGCATAATCAAAGGAATTTCCTTTGTTCCTTCGGTGCTGCGAAGCCTTCTGGCCAGATCAAATCCTTCGCTATTCGTTGACATCATGACGTCAGTAACGATGACGTCTGGCTTAAATGACAGCGCCAGCTCGAAGCCTTCATTACCGTTGTAGGCTTTTTGAATGTTAAAGCCACGGGCTAGGAAAACTGCCTCGTTGACTGCCAGCAGATCTGCGTCGTCATCGATTAAAAGTACTTTGATGGTCTTGTTCTCGGTCTTCATCGTTTTTTCCCCTTAACGAAAATAGTAATCCTCAACCTGATAATCAGCCCCTTCAGCAGCGGTTGTCGCTGAATCGGCGGGCAGACTAATTGTGAAAGTAGTGCCCTTACCTGGCTCACTGTCCACAGTGATGTCACCCGAGTGCATCTTTACGACACCATAGGTGATTGCCAGACCTAGGCCAGTCCCCTTGCCAGATTCCTTGGTGGAGAAGAAGGGGGTAAACACCTTTGACAGGTGCTCAGGGGCAATCCCAGAACCGGTGTCCGCAACGATCAGCTTCACGTTTGTTCCGTTGCTCCCCCTAAGACTGACGTTGCCACCAGGCGGTGTAGCATCGATGGCGTTATTGACCAGATTAACCAAGGCTTGGCGAATCTGAACTCGGTCAATAAGCATCAAGGGCAGTTCCCCAATTATCTCGGCAGTGACAGTTACCCCAGCTTCCTGTGCCTTAACCTTTGTAATTTCCTGGACTTCGTGCAAGATGTCGTCCAGTTTAGCAGGGGCCTTGGTAACTCTGGATTTTCGGGCAAAATCCAATAGCCCTCTGACGATGTCCTTGCATCGAACCGCCTCGTTTACTATCAGCTGCAGGTCTTCTTGATGCTGGGCATCCTTCAGTTCCTTCATAACCATATGGGAATAAAGCAATATTGTTCCCAGCGGGTTGTTCAATTCATGGGCAACTCCTGCGGACAGTTGGCCCATTGAAGCAAGTCGCTCAGTTTTAAGCAGCGCCTTTTGAGTGGATTCAAGCTCTTTGTGGGAAGCCCGCAAGTCGCAACACGTTTGTTCAAGCTCTTCGACCAGATAAGGCAGGCACATTGATGGTTCCGCCAAGCCCTGGCAAACGGCGACAGCCTTTTCCATGCATGTTGCATAACCACAAGCACCACAATTGAGGCGGTCATCCTTGTTGGTTTTATGCATTTCGGCAAGAGCTGCCCGAAGCTCGGCTTCGGATGGCAACGGCAGATTCATATCCTGAGGAATGAATTCGCGGCTTAAATTAACATCGGCAAACTCTCCTAGCGCCTCCGCGAGCTCCCTTTGCGACACGTATCGTGACTTGTCCAATACATAGTTGACCAGCAGCTCTTTTCGGGCCAGGGTGCTGAGATCATTCAACATCTTGGGTCCATCAATGCAGCCCTCGCAAAACAGTAAATCGTAAAAGAGCGCATTGGAGCGGCCTTCCGCCAAGTCCTTCAAAGTGTTTATGGCCCTGTCCTTACCCTCGGTCACGACGATGTCGTTAGCCAGAATATCTGGTGAAAGACCCGCCGCTTTTAACAGCCCCCCTGAAACGGCCAAGGTGCGTCCCATATGGGCACGCGGTCCATCGAAGGCCGATGGTAGCTGCTTTTTAGGATCAATTTCCTGCTCGTCAAACATCCGTTGCAGTTCCTCAAAGGTCAAAACTGCATCAAGCGTTGAATGAGCGTCCATGTCCGCCATTGGGTTTTTCTTGGCAATGCACGGGCCAATGAAAACCACGTGGACTTGTTCGTCTTTGTGCCTTTGTCTGACAGCCCTGGTAACAGCCAGTTTTGGCGACGTTAAAGGGGCCAAAAACTGATGCAATGACGGCTGGAATTTTTCAACGTAAGTAACAATTGCAGGGCAACATGTGGCGATTATTGGCTGCCCACTACGTCGTGCTTCGTGGTACAGGCGGACGTAGTGTGGGGCCAAAAGCTCAGCCCCAAAGCTGACTTCCCAAACCTCGGAAAAACCTAGTTCCCTGATGGCTTGGATGACTCGTCCTGGCTCGACATCGTTAAAAGCCGCAGGAAATGCCGGCGCTACACAGGCGATTACAGGACGCCCAGACATGATCATCGTCATAACCCTGGAAACATCGTCTTGGACTTGTTTTGCACCTTGGGCGCACACCTTGACGCAGTTTCCACAGGCGATACAGCGGTCTGGGATAACTTGTGCTTGGCCGTGTTCGACCCGAATGGCCTTAGCTGGACACTCGCGTACGCACGTATAGCACCTGCGACACCGTTCAGGGATTGTCCACAAAACCGCCATATCTAAGTCCAGCTCAAGGGCCTGCCTATGCTAAAGCACAGGGTGAATGGCGAATAACGTAACCGCCATTCACCCTGGCCAAGTTTACACCCGCTCTCTGCCAAAGTACTCGGTGTGCAAGAACTGGTGAGAACGCTCTCCAAGTGGAGACTTGAAGAATTGCTCGTAAGCCTCGCGAATTTGAGGGTTTTCGTGGGACTTACGCATGGTTTTACCCTCGTCTTCCCTGAAGATTGCCTCAATTCTGGCCTTGCGTACTGCCTGAGTGGTCATTCTGGGCTGGCCTGCGCCGCCGATGCAGCCACCTGGGCAGGACATCACTTCGATGAAGTGATACTCGGCCTCACCAGACTTGATTTTTTCAAGCAGGCGATTGGCATTAGCCAAGCCGTGGGTTACCGCGATTTTCAAGGTTTTACCTTCCAGGAAGCTCCATTCTGGTACACAGCCTCTGATGGTGAGGGCCGCTTCCTTGGTTCCTTCCAAGGTGGTAATTGGGGTAACGTGCAGGCCGTCAAACGGTAATTGCCTGCCTGTGACCACCTCATATGCCGTACGCAGGGCGGCTTCCATGACCCCACCGGTGTTTGCGAAGATGTCTGCAGCACCAGATGACATACCCATTGGGGCGTCCATCTGCTCGTCTGGCAGGCTCGTAAAGTCAATTCCGGCCTGTTTAATCATGTCCGCCAGTTCCCTTGTGGTCAGCACCACGTCAACATCTCGGGACCAGGAAGATTCCATTTCAGGCCGTTGACACTCAAACTTCTTGGCCGTGCATGGCATGATTGAGACCACAAAAACGTCGGTTGGGTGCTTGGCAATTCGCCTGGAATAATAGGTCTTGGCAGCCGCGCCAAACATCTGCTGTGGTGATTTGCATGTCGACAGATTTGGCAAGAAATCCTGATGGAAATACTCGGCGTGCTTGATCCAAGCAGGGCAGCATGATGTTGCCATTGGTAAAGGTCCTGCGTGGTGATGGCCGTCTTTCTTGAATTCCTCTGGTGCCAAGGCAGCTTTAAGGCGCATCAGCAGTTCGTTACCCTCTTCAAGGATCGTCAGGTCCGCCGTGAAGTTGGTATCAAAGACAGCATCAAAGCCGAGGCGTCTTAAGGCAGCCGCCATCTTGCCTGTGACCAAGGTCCCAGGTGGGTAGCCAAACTCTTCACCTAGGGCCGCTCTAATGGCAGGCGCCGTTTGGACAACCACAAATTTGTCTGGATGGTCAATTGCCGCCCAAACCTTGTCGGTTTCGTCAAGCTCAGTGATGGCAGCTGTCGGGCAGACTGCCGCACACTGACCACACTGTACGCACGCGACTGTCGCCAAATCTTGGCAAAACGCCGGGGCTACCTTGGTGTCAAATCCACGATTTTGTGGGAATAATGCTGTGACTCCTTGGACTTCCTTGCACACAGTCACGCAACGACGGCACAGGACGCACTTACCAGAATCCCTGGAAAGGGCAGGGGTGCTGTGGTCGAATTTTCGTGGGCTTGTGTCGCCAGTCCAGTCGTTTTGCTTGATGCCCATCTGTCTGGCAAGCGCCTGAAACTCGCATTTTTCATTGCGGTCACAAGTCAGGCATTCGCCGGCGTGGTCGGACATCAATAGTTGCATGACCAGCTTTCTGGCTTCACGGACACGTTTTGTCTTGGTGTAAACCTTCATGCCTGGGGTCGCAGGGGCGACGCACGATGGCACCAGCGCCTTCGCACCTTCGACTTCAACCACGCACAGACGGCAGGCGCCAATGGCCTGAACGTCCTTCAGGTAGCACAGGGTGGGAATATCTACACCACATTTTCTTGCTGCATCTAAAACGGTGGCCCCCTGGGGAACCTGAACCGGTCTGTCATCAATCGTCAGGTTTATCATATCGTTATCTCCTTGGCTCACCTTTAATTACAAGCTTCACGATAGTCACATCGCAGGCACCTACGGGCCTCTGCAATCGCGACCTTCTCGGCAAAGCTGAGCTCAACTTCATCAAAGTTTCTGCCTCGTTCGGACACAGGCTTCATGCAACCCGTCGCACGGCGTTCCTTGGATGGCTCAGCATCAGGGTCAAAGTGCGTGTCAACAGGAATGTCAACGCGCCAAAAAGCGTGGTCCTCACCAGTCAACATGGTGTCAATGCCAACTGCCGCCTTTTCACCACATGCGATGGCGTCGACAACCGACGATGCTCCCATGGTGGCGTCGCCGCCGGCGAACAACCAGTCGATGGAGGTTTTTCCAGTTGCATGGTCGACTTTGATAGTTCCGTCCTTGTTGACTTCAACGCCCAAGTCCTTGAACAGGCCCTTGGTTTCGACCCACTGGCCGATGGCTGCAACAATCTGGTCCACTTCGATGGTGAAGATTTCGCCCTTGATTGGGACTGGGCGGCGGCGACCTGAGCGGTCATAACCACCAAGTTCCATCCTCTGGCAAACCAGTCCTGCGACCTTGCCATCCTTGACGACCACTTCAACCGGGGCCACCAAGGTTTCAAGGCGCACGCCTTCACGCAGCGCTTCATCAATCTCTTCGTCCCAAGCTGGCATCTCGTTTCTGCGTCGGCGGTAGACGATTGTTACATCTTCGGCACCGAGTCTAAAGGCGGTTCGTGCGGCGTCAATAGCGGCGTTTCCACCACCGATGACTGCGACGTGCTTGCCAACTTTTGGGTTTTGGCCAAGGTTATGGGCCTTCAAGAAGGACAAGGCCTCGGTGATACCCTCGGCGTCTTCTCCTGGGATGCCCAGTGTTCCACCTTGGGTGGCGCCGATGCCCATAAACACGGCTTGATATCCTTGCTTGCGCAGATCATCGAGGGTGAAGTCGCGCCCCAATTTCTTGTTAAGGTGGATTGTGGAGCCCATCTTCTTGATAAGGTCGATTTCTTCTTCCAGCTTTTCGCGAGGCAGCCTGTAGGCTGGGATAGTCTGGGTCAGCATTCCACCAGCCAGCGATTCGGCCTCGAAAATGTCGGGCTTGTATCCAAGTCGCGACAGGAAGAAGCCACATGTCAAGCCGGCAGGGCCGGCGCCGATGATTGCAACCTTCCTGTTCGCGTTCGCAGGATTAATCTGCACGCTTGGCATCTCAGTCATCACGTCCTGATCAACCATGAAGCGCTTGACGCCACGAATCGCGACTGGATCGTCCAGATCGGCACGGCGGCACTTGCTTTCGCATGGGTGGAAGCAAACTCTGGCGCAAATGCTGGCAAACGGGTTTCTTTCACGATGCCAGCGCATGGCCTCTGCATAACGTCCTTCACCAATCAGGCTTACAAAACCAGGGACGTCAACGCCAGCTGGGCAGGCGTTTTGACAAGGCGCCCTGACCAAAGCCGCGCAAACGCCAGCTGGGCAGTGCTTGTCCCTGATGTGGGCATCATATTCATGGCGGAAATAGCGAATAGTTGAAAGTACTGGGTTTGGTGCAGTCTGACCAAGGCCGCACAGGGCGGTGTCCTTGATGGTGTTGCCAAGCTCAATCAGTCGCTCGACGTCACCTTCTTCACCACAGCCGTCGCAGATGCGCTCCAGGATTTCAAGCATGCGTTTGGTTCCGATTCGGCAGGGTGCGCACTTACCACAGGACTCTTCCTGGCAGAATTCCAAGAAGAACCTGGCAACGTCCACCATACAGGCGTCGTCGTCCATGACGATTAGACCGCCTGAACCAATGATGGCACCAAGCTCCATCAGCGTTTCATAGTCAACTGCGGCGCCCAAGTGTTCTGTGGGTATGCAACCACCAGATGGGCCACCAAGTTGCGCTGCTTTAAAGGGCTTGTTGCCAGGAATTCCGCCGCCAACTTCAAAAACAAGCTCGCCAAGTGGCATTCCGATTGGAATTTCCACCAAGCCAGTGTTTTTCACGGCGCCTGCCAAAGCAAACACCTTGGTTCCCTTGGACTGTGGGGTTCCATAAGCGGCATACCAGTCGGCGCCCTTGCGCAAAATCAACGGGATGTTCGCGTAGGTTTCAACGTTGTTCAAAAGGCTTGGTACATCCCAAAGCCCCTTGACCGCTGGGAATGGAGGCCTTGGTCTGGGCTCGCCTCGGTTACCTTCGATTGAGGTCATCAAGGCAGTTTCCTCGCCACAGACAAACGCGCCAGAGCCCTTGCGGATCTCCAGGTCAAAGTCAAAGCCTGAACCTAGGATGTCAGCGCCAAGCAGGCCTCTTTCTCTGGCCTGTTCCAAGGCGATTGAAAGCCTCTCAATTGCCAAGGGATATTCGGCTCTTACATAAATATAGCCCTGATGCGCTCCAATCGAGAACGCGGCAATGGTCATGGCCTCAATGACGCTGTGGGGGTCGCCCTCAAGCACCGAGCGGTCCATGAATGCACCTGGGTCGCCTTCGTCCGCGTTGCAAAGGACGTATTTGACATCCCCAGGGCTCTTGGCTGCAAAGGCCCACTTCAGGCCGACTGGGAAGCCTCCGCCCCCACGGCCCCTAAGCCCGGATTTTTTGATTTCATTGATAACATCCTCTGGTGTCATGGAGGTCAGCACCTTCGCAAGTGCTTGATATCCTTCCAGGGCGATGTAATCTTCGATTTTCAAAGGATCAACAACGCCACAGTTGGCGAGGACGATTTTTACCTGCTTTTTGAAGTAATCCAGGTCCTTCATAAGAGGTGTCAACTCGCCAGTTGCGGTGTTCACATTGATAAGGCGAGTAACATGCTCACCCTTAATAAGGTGGGATGCCACGACTTCAGGTACATCTTCGGGCTTCACGTTTTGGTAAAAGACGCCCTCTGGATAAACAACCACAACTGGTCCCTGAGCACATGGTCCAAGGCATCCTGTCTGGAGCAGTTGGACCTGGTTTTCCAGGCCTTTTTGCGCCAGCTCTTCCTTCATGGCGGCAACTACATCCATGGCGCCAGAGGCGATACAACCACCACCAGTGCAGATAAGCACTTGTTTCTTATCTTTTGCCGCGCCGGCGGTAGTTCCCTGTTGTGCCAATTCCTTTTGTAAAAATTCAAGTTGAGCTTTGTTTTTTATTCGCATGGTCACTCCGTCGGGACGGTTGAACCGTCGGTATACTGGTCAAGAATGGCCTGCAGGCGAGCAGGTTTCACCCTCTGGTGGACGTCATCGTCGATCATCAACGCCGGAGCAAGGCCACACGCGCCAAAGCATCTAGCCACATCCAGGGTAAAGTTGCGGTCAGGTGTAGTTTGACCAACATCAATACCAAGGCGCTGTTTCAAGGCATCCAGCAGTTGCTTGCCACCGCGCACATAACAGGCGGTACCAAGGCAAACCCGAATCAGGTGCCTACCTCGTGGCTGGGTTGAAAAGAAGCTATAAAAGCCAACAACTCCAGCCACTTCGCTATAGGATTTATTCAGCCCCACTGCGATTTGCTTCAAGGCGCATTCAGGCAGGTACCCAAAGATACCTTGGGCTATCTGAAGCACCGGAATCAAAGCACCAGGCACATCGCGGTATTCAGCGATTACCTGCTCCAAACGGCCCATCAATTCCTCTTCAGAAGCCGTTTCGCATGTGCATTGGTGTTGCACGTTAATCGACATTCCAAACTCCCTCCAAAATAAAGCCGGGGTTTACTGCTGGGCCAAGCGCCAGCAGCGCCTCTGGGCAAAGGGGCGAAGCCGCCCCGCCAAAACACGGCCGGGCTGGAAGCAAATTCTGTGCCAAAAATGGCCTGCTATTCAAAGCTGCGTGTTATTCGGGTTTTATTGAGTTGTCATTTTTGAACGGCGTGCACTAGAACTGAATGCTTAGGGCATAGTTCTCCCATGGGAGACTTATGCACACGGTGCGCCAGAACCCAATAGTCAGGCAATGTTGGGTCAAAGATATCGTAGTAAAAAATTGCAAATTTTTGACTTGCTTTGGAGTGTGTTGTATGCGATAACTGCGTGCCATGAGAAAGCGAACTCTACAACTTTGTCTCTGGTGTGTTCTTTGCTTGGCTGGGGCCTTGCCAGCTGCCCATGCTGTGGCTCAGCCTGCGGAGATCGTTGCTGTTTTTGATATTGACAGTAGCGATACATCCATGGATGAAGCCACAATGACCCGCCTAAATAACTACATGTTTGGGCGCTTGGCCTCTGCGGGCTTCAAACTTACCCCGCAGGACCAAGTTCGAGAGCGAGTGGTCGAGCTTAAGCGCGAGTCTCACAAAGAGTGTTATGACCAGTCATGCCAAATCGAACTTGGCAAGACTTTGTCTGCACAAAAGTCGCTGGCCAGCCGCTTGATTCAGATTGGCGACGTTTGCCTGTTACAATCGGTGATCTACGACCTCAGAACCGAGACTACAGACAAGGGGGCTGACGGTCGTGGTCCGTGCACTGTGGCTGGGATAATGGCCGGCATCGACCAAGTGGTGGCCAAATTCAAAGGTGAAGTTGCGCCAGCGGGTCCTTCAAGTGGTGGTCGTGTCGAGACTGGTCAGATTTTTGACCGTGGCGCCGACATTGTCAACGTGAAAACCGATGAATCTGGATTTTTGGTTATTCACAGTAACCCAAGTGGAGCCACTATTTTCATTAATGGTAAGGAAGTCGGTCAAACTCCGCTGCAAGAAGAATATCCTGCTGGTCGCTATGTAATCGTGGCTGAGTTTGGTCGTCTCTATCACCCGGCTAGACAAGAGATTTCACTAACCAGGCAAGGTTCCCGAGTTACTTTGGACCTGAAGCCATCATTCGGTTCTGCGAAAATCACCAGTTCGCCGTCTCGGGCTCAGGTATGGCTTGATGGCGAATTGGTTGGGGAAACTCCACTTGAGCTGAATCAAAAGCCATCCGGAACCTACAAACTGCGTCTCCAGTTGTCTGATTATCTGCCCAGTGAGGGCGATTTGGTCATTAAGGACGGCGAGCAGAGCTTGCATCACGGGGCATTAGTTTCGAACTGGGGCCAAGTACGAATAGCGAGCGTTCCGTCAGGTGCCACAGTCTATTTGGATGGAGCCTTAGTTAAAGCTGTAACTCCGTGTCTTTTGGATCGAGTCAAACCCGGGGCGCACATTGTCAAGTATTCCTTGGCTGGTCATGGTGAGCGCAGCGAAAAAGTAACCGTCGTGCGCGGTGAGACTGCCTCGGTTTCGACAGAACTTCAACCGATGCTTGGCCTTCTGGTTGTTACTGCGACTTACCCTGACGGCAGCAAGTGCGAGGGTGATTTAAGGGTGGACGGCCAATTGGTAGGTCAAACCCCTTGGTTAGGCGATGTTTTGGCTACCTCTCACACTGTCGAGGTACAGTGCGCAAAGGGTAAGGGTAGTCAGCAGGTTGCGGTACCTCACAACGGTCGTTCGGATGTAAATGTTTCGATTAAAGTGGCTCCACCCAAGCCGCCTCCGCCGGCGCCAAGAGTGGCTCCTGCTAAGCCGAAGTACACCTCTTCGCAAACTTACAGTAAGCCCAAGCAACGCAAGTCGGCGGATGAACGCGCAGTTTCATTCCCACTAAGCCTTTCATTTACCGAGGGTCTGTTGCGATATGATGGTTCCGTTATTCGTACCCGGGTGCAAATGGGCTTAGATCTAGGTTTTCGCATAAAATCCGCCCCTTGGTTTGTGCCCGGTTTTGGCTTTTGGGTGATGCTTGAGTCTCCACATGAAGGCACATTCAGACCAGGCATCCAGTGGTATTTTGGCACCTTCCCGATGTATGTGCGCACAGCTATGATGGTGACGCTGTCATCTAATTCCGCGGTCGCATTTTTAACCGGCTTCGGAGGCGACATCCCCTTGTGGCGCAACGGATTCCTGGCCCTTGAGTTCCAAGTCGGAGTATGGACCAAAAACGTAGTCCCAATAGACTTCCGCTTTGGCATAGGCCATCGGTTCTAAGGGGGCTGGCGGTGAGGCAAGGTCTTAGATATTTAGTCAGCTTGACGTTGATGTTCCTGATTTTGGTCGGTTGCGGCGACTCAGATGAGCGGGCCTATACGGTGGGATGGTTTCCACCCATTGTTGACGAATCAGATTGCTCCAATGGCTACTGTCTTATTCCTGCAGGTACCTTCAAGATGGGTTCACCCGATAGCGAGTCTGACCGTCAAGGCGATGAAGGACCAGTACATTCAGTGACAATTACCCGTTCTTTTTTGATGCGGCAGACGGAAGTGACACAGATCGAGTGGGAATCGTTAATGGGCAACAATCCCTCTTATTTCAGAACCTGTGGAGATAGGTGTCCCGTAGAGGGGGTCAACTGGTACGACGCAGTTTCCTATGCAAATGCGCTTTCCGAATCAGAAGGTTTTGAAACCTGTTACACGATTGCGAATTGTTCAGGTACTGCTGGTAATGACCTAGATGATTGCACTGTGACTTTTAAGGGCCTTGGCTGTACAGGTTATCGTCTACCCACCGAAGCAGAATGGGAGTATGCCGCTAGGGCCGGTGGTACATATTCAAGGTATAGCGGCCCTGTCAGCTGGATAGCATGGTACTACGCTAACAGTGATTATACTACTCATCCAATTGCCCAAAAGGCCCCTAATGCATGGGGGCTGTACGACATGCTAGGCAATGTGTGGGAGTGGGTGAACGACTGGTACGATGCCAGCTATTACAGTGCTTGTTCATCAGGTTGCACAGATCCATCAGGAACATTCACAGGCTCTCGCCGGGTTGTTCGCGGCGGCTCCTGG
>Ga0123335_1001788_pt1 | contig 33891 bp, 25 predicted proteins | sample BiotimSIPDNA_2_FD_89707 | JGI IMG/M metagenome (GOLD analysis project Ga0123335, IMG submission 89707) | Anaerobic biogas reactor microbial communites from Washington, USA - Biogas_R2 time_0 SIP DNA | ecosystem: Engineered > Bioreactor > Anaerobic > Unclassified | place: Washington, USA... | reverse complement strand
GCAGCATATGTTGGTGACCCTGCAGCACAGAGTTTTGAGGAGATATTGTTAAGTTATCCTTCGCTGGAGATGATGAGTATACACAGAATAGCTCATGAGCTATACAAGCTTAAAGTACCTTTAATACCAAGAATGATGAATGAATACGGCCACAGGGTTACCGGAATAGACATACATCCAGGTGCAAGTATCGGTGAGCATTTCTTTATGGACCATGGTACTGGCATTGTAATTGGCGAGACTGCGGAAATAGGGAATAATGTTAAAATTTATCAGGGCGTAACATTAGGCGCGAGAAGTTTTGAACTGGATGTGCATGGTAATCCGATAAAAGGCATAAAACGTCACCCGAAAATTGAAGACAATGTCATCATATATTCACATGCGACGATTTTGGGAGGAGACACTGTGATAGGGCATGATTCAATTATCGGAGCTTCTGTATGGCTTATGAAATCTGTAGCGCCTTATTCAACAATTTACTATAATTTAAGGAGTGATAAATAGACTCATGGCTGAATTAAGATGGCATCCATTAATAAAAGACTGGGTGATGGTAGTATCCCAAAGGCAGAACAGGCCACAGATGCCAAAAGACTGGTGCCCTTTCTGTAAAGGCAGTGAAAAAGTGCCTGATGACTATATTGTACTGAAATATGACAATGATTTTCCTGCACTTTCTCTTAATCCTCCTGTTGAAGATGATGTGGAAACAGAACTATATAAAACTGCTCCTTCATATGGTAAATGTGAAGTTATACTTTACTCGTCTGATCATCATACTACATTGCCTCAGCTGGATGATCTTCACTTAAATGAGCTTGTAAAACTTTGGAAGGAAAGATTTGCTGAAATATCTTCTTTTGAAAAAATAAAGTATGTATTCATTTTTGAAAATAGAGGCGAAGCTGTAGGAGTGACAATGCCGCATCCTCACGGGCAAATATATGGATATCCATTCATCCCAAAAAAATTAGAACTGGAACTGGATGCTTGCAAAGAGCATATGGAAAAAAAAGGAAGATGCCTTATATGTGACATGAACAGGGAAGAAGAAAAATTTTCAAAACGTGTGATTTTTGAAAATGAAAGTTTCATTGTGTATCTTCCATTCTTTTCAGAGTATCCATACGGCATATATATTTCCTCAAAGAGACACATTCAATATATTACACAATTCACAGAAAAAGAAACTTTGGACTTTGCTCAGACTGTAAAGACTGCAGCAGGAACTCTTGACAGTCTATTTGGATTTGCATTTCCATATATGATGTGTATGCATCAGGCTCCTGTAAATAATGATTGCGATTATGGCTATTATCATTTCCATGTAGAGTTCTTCCCTCCGATGAGATCCAAAGAGAAAATTAAATTTAACGCTTCAAGTGAGACTGGAGCATGGGCACACTGCAATCCAACATCAATAGAGGAAAAAGCAGAGGAACTGAAGCAGGCATATTCAAGATTTATTGATAATAATAGGTGACTTATGATACAAGAAGACTTAACAGGTTTAATGCACAATGTATATGGAAGTTCAGACGAAAAAATAAGATTTTTCCAGGCACCTGGAAGAGTTAATCTGATAGGAGAGCATATAGATTACAATGGAGGATATGTTTTTCCAGCAGCAATAGATAAAGTTTCAACTGTTGCGGTCAGAAGAAGACAAGATAGTATCATAAAGTTATATGCTACTGATTTACAATATATTGTTGAAGCTGATTTGAATAATCTTGACCAATACAAAAATTTAAAATGGGGTAATTACCAGCTTGGAGTTATTGATCAGATAATTAAAAAAGGAATGAAAATCAAAGGCGCTGAGTTCATTTTTGATGACAAAGTACCTCTTGGAAGCGGTTTATCCTCATCAGCAGCAATTGAAGTTGTGACTGCATACGCAATTTTACAGCTTTACGGATACAAAATGGATAAACTTGATGTCGCATTATTGTGCCAAAAAGCTGAACATGAGTATGTTGGTGTAAAATGCGGTATAATGGATCAATTTGCTTCTGCAATGGGTTTAAAAGACAATGCAATGCTTCTTGACTGTAATTCCTTGCAATATGAATACATCCCCATTAAACTGGATAATTACTCAATTATCATTTCAAACACAAACAAAAAAAGATCCTTAGGATCATCAATGTATAATAAAAGAAGATCAGAGTGTGAACGAGCTCTTGCTGATATGCAGAAAAAATTTCCAGAGAAGAAATATTTATGTGATTTTTCATATAAGGAATTTATATCATGTGCTGACGATATTAAAGATGCGGATTGTAAAAACAGGGCTGAACATGCTGTATGCGAGAATCTGCGAGTTCTTGACAGTGTGAAAGCATTAAGGAAAAATGATATATCATCATTTTGCAAGTATCTTAACCTGTCCCATATATCTTTACGTGACCTTTATGAGGTTTCCTGCAAGGAGCTTGATGTGCTTGTGGAAAATGCATGGATGCAAAAGGATGTTTTAGGTTCAAGGATGACAGGAGCCGGTTTTGGCGGATGTACAGTATCCATTGTGAAAAGCGAATCAGTAAAGGAATTCATAGAGGATATATCAAAAGTTTATTTGGAAATTATAGGGCACAGCGCATCATTTTATATTTGTAACATTTCTGACGGTGTAAAGGAGATATAGATGAGTATTTTAGTTACTGGAGGAGCAGGTTATATAGGTTCTCATATGGTGTTGCATTTATTGGAGAAAGGGTATGAAGTTGTCATTGCAGATGACTTATCCACAGGCAACAAGGAAGCCGTGCTTGCAAATAAATTCTATCAAGCTGATATAAAAGATGAAAAAGCTATGGCAAGGCTTTTTAAAGAAAATCAAATAGATGGAGTTATACATTTTGCCGCATTTTCATTAATTGGTGAAAGCATGCAGGAACCATTGAAATATTACGAGAACAATGTAACAGGAACTTTAAGAATATTAAAATATATGGATGAATACGGAATCAAGAATATTGTTTTCTCATCTTCTGCTGCAGTATATGGGGAAAGTTCTTCTCCAATTAAGGAAAATGCAGGTACTAATCCTACAAACGCATATGGTGAAACGAAACTTGCAGTAGAAAAAATGCTTAAATGGGCTTCAAAGGCATATGGGATAAACTTTGCTGCATTAAGATATTTTAATGCAGCCGGCAGTCATGTAAGCGGACGTATTGGTGAGAAAAGGAAGATTGAGACTCACCTGATACCTATAGCTCTTGATGTCGCATTAGGTAAAATAGAAAAACTTCTCATATTCGGGGATGATTATGACACATTTGACGGCACATGCATAAGAGACTATATCCATGTAAGCGATCTTGCATCAGCGCATCTTCTGGCATTGGAAAAAATGGCTAATGAAAAGAAATGTGGCTTGAATATGATATATAATCTTGGAAGTGAAAAGGGATTTTCCGTTAATCAGATTGTAGAAGCAGTCAAAAGTGTGACGGAAGTAAATATAAGGACAGAAATTGCTCCAAGAAGATCTGGTGATCCGGCAGTTCTAATCGCATCAAGTGAGAAAATTAAAAAAGAACTCGGATGGGCACCGCAGTATACAGACATAAGAGACATTATATCCACAGCCTGGGAGTTTCGAAAGAAAATGAGGTGACAAACTATGAACGAAAAACTGAAATCAAAAGAATCTGACTATTTATTTGATGCTATACTTTCTCTCAAAAACAGAGAGGAGTGTTACAGTTTTTTTGAAGACTTATGCACTGTTGCAGAAATTAAAGCAATGGCTCAGAGGCTTGTGGTTGCTAAGATGCTTGATGACAAGCATACTTATACAGATATTTCATTAAAAACAGGTGCTTCAGCTGCAACAATAAGCAGGGTAGCAAAATGCCTGAATTACGGTGCTGAAGGATATACAGTTGTTTTAAAAAGATTAGGAGAAGTTAATGGGTAAATTACTTGATAAGATTTTTGGCACACATAGCGAACAGGAAATCAAGAAAATTATGCCTCTTGTTGAAGCAATAGACGCTTTGGCTGAGAGCATGAAAGAGAAGACAGACTCTGAACTTAAGGCTTATACGGATATTTTCAGAAAACGTTTAGAAGAGGGGCAGACTCTTGATGATATACTTGTTGAAGCATTTGCAGTATGCAGGGAAGCTGCGACAAGAGTTCTCCATCTGACTCCGTACAAAGTACAGCTGATAGGAGGAATCGTACTACATCAGGGAAGAATAGCGGAAATGAAAACTGGAGAAGGAAAGACACTTGTTGCTACTCTGCCCGTTTATCTAAATGCACTAGCAGGAAAAGGGGTTCATGTTGTTACTGTAAATGACTATCTTGCAAAAAGAGATAGTGAATGGATGGGCAAATTATATAACTTTTTAGGACTGTCTGTGGGACTTATCGTGTATGGGATGTCTAAAGAAGAAAAGCAGAAAGCATATAATTCTGATCTGACATATTGTACTAATAATGAATTGGGATTTGACTATTTAAGAGATAATATGGTTACAAGAAAAGAAGAGCTTGTCCAAAGAGAACTTCAGTTCGCCATTGTCGATGAAGTAGACAGTATTCTCATTGACGAAGCAAGAACTCCCTTAATAATTTCCGGAGCGGGAGAACAGTCATCAGATATGTACAAACGGGCTGATAATTTCGCTAAAACCCTGAAAAAGAAAGTGGTTATTGAAGAAGAAAGCGGAGGTAAACTCCAGAGAATTATGGATATGACCTCAGGAACAGAAGACGATGATTATTCTGAGGATAAACCGGACTACATTGTTGATGAAAAAAACAGGACAGCTTCACTTACCCCTAAAGGAGTGGATAAAGCAGAAAGATATTTTAATGTCGAGAACCTGACTTCCTATGAGAATACAGGTCTTTTACACCATATAAATAATGCGATAAAGGCACAGAGTGTTATGACTCGTGATGTAGATTATGTTGTAAAAGATAACCAGATTATTATCATAGATGAGTTTACCGGCAGAATGATGTTCGGGAGAAGATATTCTGAAGGTCTTCATCAGGCAATTGAAGCAAAAGAGAATGTAAAGGTCGAGAGAGAAAACAAGACTCTGGCAACAATTACCTTTCAGAATTTTTTCCGTATGTATGGAAAACTGTCAGGTATGACTGGAACAGCATTAACGGAAGAAGAAGAATTCAGAGAGATTTATAAACTTGATGTAATCGCCATACCGACTAACAGGCCTGTAATAAGGGAAGATTACCCAGATGTGGTTTACAAGACAAGAAAAGCGAAACTAGATGCCATAGTGGCTGATATAATCGATTGTTCACAAAGACAGCAACCAGTTCTGATAGGTACAATATCTATTGAAAAATCTGAGGAACTGAGTCTGCTGCTTAGAAGAAGAGGAATCAGACATGAAGTCTTGAATGCGAAACATCATGAAAGGGAAGCTGAAATAGTCGCTCAAGCCGGAAAGCCTGGAGCGATAACCATAGCAACTAATATGGCTGGAAGAGGAACTGACATCGTACTTGGCGGCAATGCAGGTTATATGGCAATGCAGAAATTGAAAAAAGAAATTTTTGATGAGAGTATACTGCTCCAGGCTGATAGTTATAATGAGACTGAAGATGAAAATGTCATACAGGCTAGGAATCTATACCGAAAATACGAAACTGAATTCAAACAGCTTATTCAGGAAGATAGGAAAAAGGTATTGGAAAAAGGCGGTTTATATATATTAGCAACTGAAAGGCATGAATCAAGGAGAATTGACAATCAGCTAAGAGGCAGATCCGGACGTCAGGGAGATCCAGGTATGAGCAGATTTTATCTGTCATTAGAAGATGATCTGATGCGTCTGTTTGCTCAGGACAGATTGTCTAATATGATGGATGTTTTGAAAGTTCCTGATGATATACCTATTGAAGCAAGAATTATTACTAATACTATTGAAACAGCACAGAAGAGGATAGAAAGCATTAATTTCCAAAGGCGCAAAACAGTTATTCAATATGATGATGTAATGAATACTCAGAGAAATCTGATTTACAGTCAGAGAAGACAGGTTCTTGACGGTACTGACATGAAAGCCAGTTACCTGAAAATGCTAGAATCGGTTCTGTCAAGGCTTACTGAAGATTATTGTCATAATCAGAAATCCTCAGATTGGAATGTAGAAGCTATAACCGAAAGGCTCAGTGAACTGATGCCAAGGGAATACAATCCTGTGGAAGAGATTAATGAGGGTCTTTCAGGCTACAATGAAAAAACGTTTCTTCAGATGCTTCTAGATAGTTATACTCTGAATTATGAAAAGAAGGAGCAGGAACTCGGCTCAGAACTTCTAAGAGAACTTGAAAGAATTATACTGCTAAGAACAGTTGATATACACTGGATGGATCACATTGATGCAATGGACCAATTGCGTTCCGGAATCGGATTAAGAGCATTCGGACAGAAAGATCCAGTCATGGAGTATAAATTCGAAGGATATACAATGTTCGAGGAAATGACTAACAGTATTCAACAGGAAGCATTGAAAAAGATCTTTACGATTCACAGACAGACAGAAGTTAAGAAAGAAGAAAGTAAGATTAAAATAAATGCTCAGCTTGCTCCTGATGATATACAGAAACCAAAAACTTCATCCCAGGCAAGAGTCGGACGTAATGACTTATGTCCTTGCGGAAGCGGAAAAAAATATAAAAAATGTTGCGGGGCATAATGTATGAATTATAGTGATGCGGTTGCATATATACACTCAGCTTCGAAGTTTGGTTCGAAACTGGGACTGGCAAATATAACAAAACTACTCGAACTGCTTGGCAATCCTCATAAAGACCTGAAATTTATTCATGTAGCAGGCACTAATGGTAAAGGATCGACCTGCAGCTATATAGCTCATATGCTTAATGCTGCAGGTTATAGGACCGGATTGTTTATTTCCCCGTATGTCGAGAGCTTCGGTGAAAGAATGCAGGTAGATTTTGAAAACATAGATGATGAAAGCCTGATAGCTAATGTTCAAAAGGTTAAGAATAATATAGATCTGATGCTTGAGCTTGGGTACAATCATCCAACAGAGTTTGAAATAGACACAGCAATCGCGATGCTGTATTTCAGACAGAAAGAGTGTGATGTTGTGGTACTGGAAGTCGGGCTTGGAGGACGTCTGGATTCAACTAATGTCATCAGCTCTCCTTTAGCTACTGTCATATGCACTATTGAGAAAGACCATATGGCTATATTAGGTGATACTTTAGAGAAAATCGCTTTTGAAAAAGCAGGTATAATTAAAACCGGTTCTCCTGTAGTCGTTTATGGTGCAAATGAGCAATGTACATATGATGTAATAAAAGCTCAAGCGGAAAAAATGGGAGCTCCTTATTCAGTTGTTGATTTCAGTTCCATTACAGATATACGTTATCATGAGTACAGTTATACTTTTAATTTTGAAAAATATCTGGATCTGAAAATAAACATGTTCGGGGATCATCAGATAAGAAACGCCTGTACTGCAATTAAAGCGATAGAAGCTTGTGAATTATATGTATCTGATACAGCTATAAGAAACGGATTATTGAGTACGAAATGGCCGGGAAGACTGGAGATATTATCAAAGAAACCTTTAATTATCTGCGATGGCGCTCATAATCCTGAAGGAATCAGAAGCCTTAAGAACACTCTTATCAAGTACTTTCCAGATAAGAGGAAGATATTTGTAATGGCAGTAATGAGGAATAAAGAATATGAGAAAATGATTGAAGACATTTTCCCTTTGGCAGACATTGCAATAGCTGTGAGGCCATTATACGACAGAGCTTTGGAATTAGATGTATTGAAACAAACCATCCAAAAACACTGTAAAAATACCTATACATTTGATAAGATAGATGAAGGATTGGATTATGCTGTAGCCAAAGCAGATGATAATTCAATTATTTGCACATTCGGATCTTTATATTACATAGCAGATGTAAAAAATTACATAAGAAAAATGGGGCTGTAAATGGACATTAACGAACTGCAAAAGTATCTTGAGAAAATTGATTTCAATGCATTGAACAAGGACAATGTAAAATTAAGCGAGGATGATGCTTATGTAGGTGAGTTATATAACAGCGCAATCGATAATATAAAGCAATATAACATTGATGTCGCCAGAATTAAACTTTCCAGAGTGGTGAAGCTTGATCCGACATTTGAAAAAGCTAAGATTCTACTAGAGCGAATAAATGCTTTAGGGAGCGATAAGTCTCTGGGCGAAAAGATGGAAGAAGCTCTTGATAAAAAAGAAGAGAAAGATAAAACAAAAGATAAAAAGAACCAAAAAGAGAATACCCATAGCACAAAAACTTCAATAATAGGATTTTTACAATCTCTTTTTAGTAATCTTCCTATTAAAAATAAATCAAACTATACAGCAAAAAGAAAAGGTAAAATGACTCCTCTTACATTTATTAAGATGCAGATGTTCATCATTATCGCACTTATTGCTGTAATTATAATTTTAATAGCTGTAATTCTGTCCATGAAGAAAAAACATGATAATTATATTGCAGCTCAACCGGATCTTAACATCAAAATTTCGGAGCTTACACAAGAAAAATATGAACAGTCAGCATTATATCAAAGCACAGTACTGCAATATGAAGACAGGATAAAAAAACTTGAAGATACTCTTAATACTTCTGATTCGGATGTATTTGCCTCCAGACAGGAGACTGATATTCTGGTACAGCAGAACAAACTGTATTACGGAAAATATCTTTCTGTTATCCAGAAGTATGATGAAGCCTTGGATATCCTAAACCAGATAGACCTATTAAAAGCAGAATTTTCGCAGGAGGATAATGCAATGTATATGGAAACTATTGCTGAATGCAAAAAAAACATATCCATTTCTCTTTATCATTCCGGCAACAAACTGTATCAGGACTTGAAATACAGGGAAGCATATTCGAATTTTTATGATATATGGCAGAATTACCCTGATTATGATTCAGTAAAAGTATGGGAGAAGGATAATACCTATTCGAATATGATATATGATGCAGTATATAAGATGTCGAAATGCGCTTTTGAAATAGGTGAATACAATATTGCTATACAAGGGTATGGATTTATTGAGAACAGTCTCTCAGAATTTGCCAAAGCAAACAAGGAGGGACTAATTTATCACAGTGCAAAAGCGTATGCGGGCATAGAGGATTATCTAAAAGCTGAGGAGCTTTTTAAAAAAGTAATAAACGAGTTTCCTAATTCTGACCTTGTAACTTATGCAAAAGAACGGCTTGTCATTGTCCAGCAGAAATTAGGCAGATAATAAGAGGTGTATTTTGAGTAATAATGATTTCTTTGCAGCAATAGCTGATACAAAGATCACAGATAGAAAAGAATATATGGAAACAAAGCAACCAGTATCTGTACCGGATGTGTTTTTTAAAGTAACTCATGATATTGATAATGAGAAGGCTGAAATTCTTACTCAGGAAGAGGACTCATATGAGACTAATATAGAAGCATATTATTCGGGACTTGCTGAATTAAAAAGTCAATACTCCTCTTACCTAAATAAAAGAAGCAGGTGCGTGAAAAAAAGAGAGAGACTGAATATTAAGGATTTTGATTTCAGATTTGAGAATGAAAAAGATATTACTGATTTCAATTCTGTTTTAAACGGGGGTGGTTCCTGGGAGAAAGTAAGTATACCTCATTATCATGGCCCCACAGGCAAATGGGTTTCATATTACCGGACCACATTTGATTACAGGAAAGATAATCTAAGAGACTACATAGTATTTAAAGGTTCGGATTATCTTACCCATGTGTATATAAATAGCAGACAAGTCTTATCTCATGAAGGCTTTTTTTATACGTTTGAAGAAGATATTACATGTTATTTGAAAGAGAAGGGGAATATACTTGTTGTTAAAGTTGAAAACGATATAACTACATTAGGTGAAAATAAAAGATTCGGGAAAAAGATTTATGCCGCTACAGGTATCGGATGGGATGATTCTGAAGAAGGATGGCATCATTGCCCTCCTGGTGGAGGAATATTTGATCAGGTATATATTGAAAAAAGAGATGAAGCTTTCGTTGCGGATACTTGTGTTTATCCGGACATTGATAATGAATCAGCAAGAATAAAAATAGTTTTAAAGAATACGAATCCAAATAAAAGCGATGTGAAAATTAAAATTTATGTAGAACCAATTAATTTTGATGATAAATTTAAGCTTATTGACCAATATGACAAAAAAATACATGAAGGTGAGAATCATTATTATTTTGATATAAAGATCGATAATCCTAAATTATGGGATAATTATTCGCCAAACCTATATTCACTTATAATTGAACTTGATGATTCAGACGAATATGAACAGCACTTTGGAATGCGTAAGTTTCATATGGATACCTTTATTAAGCCATACGGGACGCTATATCTTAATAATTCGAAAATTATGTTAAGAGGCGCAAATGAAATGGGGCATTTGCAATTATGTGTGATAAAGGAGGATTACGAGCAGCTTATAGAGGATATACTGATAGCAAAATACTGTAATATGAATTATTACAGGATTACACAAAGACCGGTCCAGTCAGAAATTTATGATTATTGCGATATGCTTGGAATGATGGTACAGGTGGACTTTCCATTATTCGGCCAGCTTGTAAAGAGCCAGATATACGAAGCGATAAAACAGGTCGGAGAGATGGAAAGACATATAAGAAGGCATCCAAGCGTAATAATGGTTTCATATATTAACGAACCGACAGATCAATTCAGAACGGATACCCAGCATATAAACCTGACAAGGATGGAGATGGAGAACTGGTTTGATATATGCGACAGAGTAATAAAATACGAGAATCCTTACAGGGTAGTTAAAAGAGTAGAAGGGGATTATGATCCACCGACTTTTGAGGGATTATCTGATTTCCATTGTTATAACATGTGGTATACGAATCATGCCTTACCAATTGGTGATTTATACAAAGGGTATCTGCCTGCTATAAGAAAAGATTGGAAAACTGGATGTGGAGAGTATGGGACAGAAGGATTGGATAATCTTGATCTTATGAAGAACAGATATCCGAAAGAATGGCTTCCTGAGAATGATGAAGACTTCTGGTTGCCCGATAAGATAGTTAAAGCGCAGACAAATTCAATGCATGGCGACTGGTTCTACGAACAGGAAAATATAAAAGACTGGATATATTTCAGCCAGAAGCATCAGGCGAAATCTGTCAGTATGATGACTTTAGCGTTGAGAAGAAGGAGTGATTATATTGTTCAAACAGCATTGCATCTGTTGATTGATGCTTATCCATCAGGTTGGATGAAAACTGTTGTAGGTGTTGACAGAAGACCCAAACCAGCTTACTTTGAATTTAAAAAATCACTAACTCCTGTTAAAGTGAATCTAAGATGTGACAGAAGATCATGTTATTTAAATGATACCTTTGATGTGGAATGCTGGATTTTAAATGATAAGCCTGTTGATTATATTAATATGGTAATTACAGCAGGGTTATATGATGAGCAGAAAAATATAATAAAGTTATACAGCATGAATGCTTCTTCTTCAGGCTGCACATCTGTTCCTATAGGCAGGATACGGATTGATATCTCAGATATAGAAGTGGAAAAAAGGGAAAAATTATATCTGAAAGCAACTTTAGAACATCAGGGAATATTATTGGACACGGATGTTTTTGAGTTTGATGTTTTTGCGAAAACTAATGAAAAAATTATGGCTTATCCTCTGGGACACCTTGCAGAATATGTTGTAAATACAAGTCCATATTTTATATCTGGCGATGAGAAATCTTCAAAATTTATTATCATTAGTGAGAAAGACAGCCTGCAAAAAGCAACAGAACTTAAAAACACTGAAAATAAACTGATATTATTTATAATGAACGAAAATTTAAATAATTTTGAATTTAATGGACATAAATACGAAATGAGTGATAAAAGGATGTGGAAGGCTACATATTGCCCAATTAATCAAAGTATTCTTTCAGAATACAAATGGGATGATTTATCTTATTTGTATGACTCTAGATCTGATAAGATTAATTTTGTAGCTGAATATTTCATACAATGCGAGAAACAGGATGAAATGTATGTTTTTTCGTATAAAAAACCATCTTTCGGAGAAAGTGCTAAAGGTAAAAAAGAAAAAAGGCCTATACTGATGCACAATGGAGATGGAATATTTACAACTTTAAATCTAGAAGGAAGGATTGGTATTAATCCTGTTCTAGACAAATTACTTAATGATGTAGTGAGGAGATTGATATGAAAATCACAATAAGGATAATTGCTGTAATATTTGCTGTTTTATTGTGTTTTGTTTTTTTGTTAAGCGCAATACGTTATGTAGCTTTCAATCAGGATATTTACAGAAGGTTACAGATTAAACATGAGATAGCTCCATTTGTCCTTATGTCTCAGGACTCGCTTGATAATGTCACAAAAGACCTCATAGAGTATATGAAAGGAGACAGAGACGATTTAGTAATATATGATGTTCAGGATGGACAAGAAAGAGAAATATTCAATGAACGAGAGAAAATGCATATGGTTGATGTTCAAAACCTTTTCCAGCTATCAGAGAGGATTCTTGTATTAATGATATGTGTTCTCGCAATTATTCTCATAGCAGGATTCCTAATAGATATGGATATAATGAAGTCAGTATTCATAAAAACGACAGTTATAACTATGATAATAACAGTACTGCTTTTCATAATGATAATTTTTTATATGATTGTGGATTTCCATAATTTCTGGCTGCTATTCCATGAGCTTATCTTCACAAATGATTTATATATGCTAGATCCTTACACAGATTTATTGGTAAATATAATGCCAATGGACTTTTTTGTATCAATATGTTTTAATATCAGCTTTTATTTCGGTTTGCTTTTTTTGGGAACGTCTGTTACTATTGCAGGCATAAAACTAATAAGGAAGGTTATAAAGAATGGACAGGGTATTTAGCCGCAAGATTGATATAACCACAATTTCAGGCATACGCACATACAGAAATACGCTTCAGCTTATTCTTTTGAAAGTTCTTCATGATATTTTCCCGCATAGAAAAGTCAAGATTGAGTACTCAATTAATAAAGGCTGTTATTGTAATGTTGAGAATACAAAGATAACCAGAAAGCATATTGAATCCATTAAGAACAAAGTACAGGAATATATTGATAAAGATGTCAAGATCAAGGAAATATATTGTACAAGACAGAAAGCTATCAATCTTCTTAAAGAGCATAAAATATATGATATAGCAGAGGCTCTAGAAGATGTAAATAATTCTAAAGTACTCATATATGATTTGGATGGATTTCTGTCTGTCTTCTATTCTGAAGTAGCCGAAAGAACATCATACGTTGATCTATTTGATATAAAGCCATATGAACCAGGTTTTATCTTTTTCTATCCGACACGGCATAAACCGTACGAACTTCCGCTGTATATGGAACAGAATAAGCTTGCTTCAGTATTCGGTGAGTTCAACAGATGGGGAGAGGTACTTGGTATACCTGATGTCACAAAATTAAATAAGAAGGTACGAGATGGTTCTGTCAAAGATATAATACTTGCATCAGAAGCTCTTCAGGATATTAAGCTTGGTGAAATTTCCCAGCAGATAAGTGACAAAAAAATGAAATTCATTATGATATCCGGTCCATCCAGCAGCGGAAAGACTACTTTTGCGAACAGACTTAGAATTCATCTGATTGTTCACGGCATTAATGCAAGAATAATTTCACTTGATGATTATTATCGTAACAGAGCGGATATGTTACCTGATGAGACAGGAAAAGTTGATCTTGAAACAATTGATGCTTTGGATATAAGCATGTTTCAGAAAAATATGAATGAGCTATCTTCAAAGGGGCATACATTGATACCATCATTTGATTTTTCTACTGCAACAAGAAGGGACAAACTTGTACCTATTTCATTGAATGAATCAGAAGTCTTAATTATTGAAGGTATACATGGTCTTAATCCGATTATGACAAAAGGTATTATGGAAGAGCATATATTTAAAATATATATAAGCGCATTAACAACAATTAATATCGATAATCACAACAGGTTTTCCACAACTGATACAAGGCTTATACGCAGAATATCAAGGGATTATCAATACAGGAATGCATCAGCTTCTCATACTCTTAATATGTGGGAATCAGTAAGATCCGGAGAGGATAAGTATATATTTCCTTTCCAGGAGCAAGCAGATGTAATATTTAACAGCGCTCTTATTTATGAGCACGGACTGCTCAGGAGCGTCGCAGAGCCTATATTGAAAAAAGTAAAAAAAGATGACCCAGCATATTGCGAGTCAAGAAGATTATTGGATATATTATCTGCATTTGAAAAGATTGATGCTTCAGCAGTTCCGCCCAGTTCGATTATAAGAGAGTTTATAGGCGGTTCCTGCTTCCACTAATCAATATTTTGCTATACATTCAATTTCTATTAAAGCATCCTTTGGAAGCCTTGATACTTCTACTGTAGATCGTGCAGGGTAATCAGAAGTGAAATACTCTGCATATACTGAATTAACTTTTGAAAAATCATTCATATCTTTAATGAATATAGTCGTTTTTATTATATCGCTCATGTTCAAACCTGCACCATTAAGTAAAACTGTTATGTTTTTCAAAACCATGTGGGTCTGTTTTTCAATTCCACCTTCGACAATCTTGCCTGTCTGAGCATCTATGGCGAGGTTTCCAGACACGAATAGTAAATCATTAGCTCTTACTGCCTGTGAATAAGGCCCGACAGCTTCAGGACATCCTGTTACTTTAATAATACGTTTTTTCATAATATCACTTCCTTTATAATTTTGCCAAAGGCATTATTGTTATTTTACCACTTATAATGATGCAGTAAAAGATGTTATAATCCTTATATGGATATTTTTTCAGATATAAAACAACAGGATATTATAATGGTCGCATTTGGAAAATCGACTGAAAAAATGGATAAAGCCAGAATAAGAAGAATAAATGACGTCTTTCAACTGGAGTATTTTACTGATAATAAAGCTTTTCATAAAAATTTTGATGGAGATAACGTAATCCAACAGATTAGAAAACTTATTCTAACCAGTTTTAAAGAATGCATAATATATACAAATGAATATGACATAGTTATTTTTAGAAACAAGAACAATGACTTAATTAAGAGAAGGCATAAACCAACAAAATCAGTTGTAAATACAACTCACGACAAACAAAAAAACCATCTTATTAATGATGGAAGAGAGGCTATGTTCTTATTTGACCTTGGAATATGTGATAAAGATGGTGTTGTTACTGATAAAGGTAATAAAAAGTTTATACAGATTAACAGGTTCATACAGCTTTTTGACCATGCATTTAGTAAAATATCATTTAATAACGAAAAAATAAGAGTTGTGGATTTCTGTTGCGGTAAAGGTTACCTGACCTTTTCATTGTATCATTACCTGCAAAATATTAAAAATATCCAAACGAAAATAACCGGGATTGACCTTAAGAGTGATGTTATAAATGATTTGAACAGAATATCGAAAAAGTATAATATGACAGATTTGGATTTCATTTCCGGTGATATTAAAACATATGATGATTCTTTAGATGTTGCGGTTGGACTTCATGCATGTGATGTCGCAACAGATATTTTTCTAAGCAGTGCTGTCAGGAATCAGGCAAAACTCATTATTTCTGTTCCTTGCTGCCAACACCAGTTATTCAGACAGATTAATAACAAGGATCTAAAACCAATGCTAGCATATGGCCTGCAAAAAGACAGATTTACAGAAATGCTTACGAACACATTAAGAGTTCTTGCTTTAAGAGCAAAAGGCTACAGTGTGGATATAGTTGAATTCACATCTATTGAACACACTATGAAGAATGTGCTTATCAGAGCAATATTTACAGGTATACTAGATAAAGAAGCAGAATCTGAATATAAGAAGCTTAAGGTTATGTTTTCAATAACTGATTTTGAAGGCGATTCTATATGAAATGTATGATATGCTTTTTTTCACCTACTCGGAGTACTTATAACGTATGCAAGAATATGGTATATATATTAAAAAGTTACGGATATGAAGTTGATATGCTTGATGTAACTAAACGCGAATTAAGGGAGAGAAAAAATACAAATCATATTTTTTATGATTTGTATATAATAGCTTTTCCTGTATATTCACAGAGAATACCTGATATATTTAGTGAATATCTGCACAGAATAAGCATAAATAGTCATAATGCAATTATTGTTTCAACATATGGATCTGTAACTGAAGGGAATGCTCTTTCTCAGGCAGCAGCAATTCTGAATAAAAAAAACTTACAGATTTACGGAGCTATTGCTCTGCCATCAGAGCATTCATATAGAAGTGCTTTTATGTCGGGTTATATTTATGATAATCACACTGAGGAATTAGAAAATTTCTTCACGAATGCTTTATTTAACATAGAAAGCAAGAAAGAAGTCAAAATAAGGAGTAATTTAGCTGTAGGGATGTTCTTTAGTCAGAAATTTTTGGCAGGTATTACATTGAAGGTCCCTAATGTCATCAAAGAGAAATGTGTAAGATGCAATAAATGCATACAAGCATGTCCGACAAATGCTATTGATATTAATTTAAATATATCTGCTAATCAATGTATAAGATGTGCAGCATGTGTTAAAGTATGTGAGGTTGAAGCAAGAGAATGTGTTTTTAAAAACCATATATCAAGAATTATTGTTGCTAAAGGTATTCAGAGAAAAGGAAAACCAGTAATTTTTACATAAACGCATTTTTCATTATTTCAGTTTCAGCAGGCGCTGTATCGGAAAAACCGGAATTGAACTTTATTTCCCTTATTGCGTCCTCCCTTGTTAATGAGCCTAAATTTACAGCAATTGATAATTCAAGAGCAGAAAATGGTATTATGTCGCTATTCATATCTTTAAAAGACTGATACTGGGAAAATTCTTTGCATTTTTCTATCTGACAGCTTGTATGAAGACTTATATTTTCTTTTGAAGAATCATTCCAGCCGGCTTTTTCTTTAAGAAGTGTCTTTATATCTTTCCATACATACCCATCTGGAAGTATTTCATTAAAGTCAATATGAATTAGAGCAGGGATATTTCCGTCTATTGATGATTGTTTAACAGTCTGTTGGAATTTGCCCATAAATATTTCCGCCTGTTTCAATGATTCATGTATATTTCTAATCAAGGGATTCCTAATAGTATTTGTTTTAATGTAGTCTGGTTTACCAAAAGCCAGTGTTTCTAGTAAAAGGAGCATTTCAATCTGACCTTTTATTAATTTTTTTTTACCTCTAAAAATTCTTATAATATTGTACAAAGTACGGTAAATTGTTTGAAAAATAGGGTTATATAGAATTTTAGGTGATAATCGGTTGAATAATAGATTAATTGGCTGAGCCGGTTCATTCCCTAATACTAAATACTTGACATTGAAATTTCTTAAATCATCTATGAAAAGAGGATACGCTGCAAAAGGGCATATGCATGTGTTTTTCATAAGCTCATATGACTTTTTATATATAGCTTTCTGATCATCTGAAGTTAGTTTTTTTGAAATAAAGTTTGTATTTGTAAAGATTCTTTGAGCATTTTTCATACTGGTTATGGAATTAGAAGACATAAAAGGAGTATGCCATGTCAGTGCAAGCACTTTTAGCCTTAATACCTGTGTAAGATAATACAAAAGGAAAGTTGAATCCTTGCCCCCAGTATAAAAAAGAGCAACATCAAATACTGAAACATCGTTATGACTGATAGTATTAACTACAGGCAGTACATCTTTTAGTTTCTTGAGTGAGGACATATTAGCGCAAACAGGACATAATCCTTCGTTATTTAATTCCAGACCAGGTATTATGTAATCATTTGAACAGCAATTTGTGCAGAAAACAGCAGAATCAATTGTTTCAGGTACGCTTTTTTTAGAGTGTATATCAATAATTATCTTGTCCCTGATTAGCTTCTTTATCTGATAGTTAGTCCTGTATTCAGACATGTCTTTTATTCCATCAAATGATTTAATTATATTTGAAGTGGAAACAGATATTTTTATTGTATTTTTAAATGTATATGGTTTTTTACGTAAACCATAGTATTTCAATACTGTGTCATTTAATAACCATCTGTTTTCTAATACAGGAATCATATCAGTCCTCACAAACGTATCTATTAATTTGATATTACAGATAAATTATGTTTTAGTCAAAATAAATATACTTATATATTGATTTTCCATTTATTTTGTATCAGAATTAAGGAGCAGTACAATATAAAAAAAGCAGGTAATTGAAATGATGACTTCAAAACAGGTAGTAAAAGCGACTTTGCAGTTTAAATATCCGGATAGGCTGGCATTTGATTTCCCGCCGGAATACGGATCAGATTTCAAATATGTTGATATGAAGGCAAATCCTGACTACAGGCCTTCAAAAGGCAGGGATGAATGGAATGCCGTATGGGAAAATATAGGTATATCAAGGCTTGGGGAAGTTAAGGATTTTCCGCTTAAAAAATGGGAGGATTTTGATAACTTACATATACCTGATATCAAGGATGATGCAAGATGGATTGGTGTTAAAGAGAATATTGAAAACAATAAGGATAAATTTATACTTGCTTTCGGAATGTCAATTTATGAGCGAGTACATTTTCTGAGAGGTTTGGAAAACACATGGATTGACATATATGAGAATACTGGTCATCTGTGCGATTTTGTTGATCTTTTAACTGATATGAACATTTATATGATTAAGAGATATGCCCAATATGGTGCAGATTCATTTATATTTGCAGATGATTGGGGTTTGCAGAATTCCTTGATGATTTCTCCGGATAAATGGAGGGAGATATGGAAGCCGAGATACAAGAAGATATATCAGGCTGCTCATGACAATAATATGATGACTATCCTTCACAGCTGTGGTGATATAAGTTCTATTCTTGATGACCTTATAGAAGCAGGGCTTGACTGTATACAAATGGATCAGCAACAGAACATGGGTCTTGACTTTTTAGGAAAGAAGTATAAAAACAGAATTACTTTTTTCTGTCCGGTCGATATACAGAATACATTCGTAAAAGGTTCAATTGACGATATCAGGAAATACTGCCATACAATGTTTCATGCTCTTGGAAGTGAAAAAGGCGGATTTATGGCGAAATGGTATCATGATCCTGAAGGAGTAGGACACAGAAAAGAAGCAATTGATGCTATGTGTACTGAATTCTTCAAGCTGAGTTCCGATGTTTTCGGGCATTAATTAGTTAATATTATAAATATTTATATTTGCTTTAACCTTTGATGATAGGTATAATAATTTCAGATATGTATATTCTGTAATGATTTTTATAAATGCGACTTAAAATGACCAGTCAGAGAAATTTTGATTCCTGTTCATGAATTGCATGTAATACATAATCTGGAATATGCATTTAAAAACCTAAACATAAACATGGGAGGAGCAAGTCATGAGAAAAGCAACGCTTATTCTGTCAGTATTATTAGTTTTTTTACTAATACTTACAGGATGCAACGCAGGAAGTGTAACATTAGAAGATGGTAAAATTAAAACAGAAGGTATAACTGTTGATTTTGGAGAAAATAATCTTACTGATAATAAATTAATATCTTTAAAAGCTTCAAGACCAAAAAATCATGAAGCTGACAATGGATTAACTTCCGATCTGTATGAAATGACATTGGACATGGCATATGCCAAGCCTGTTACAGTATCCATGACTGTGCCTTCAAGTTTTAAAGAAGCAGATGACTCTGCTCTGCTGATAGGAATCGGAGTGGGATGTGAATATGATGACGGGAGTACAGGAACTGAATATTTCTATTTCCCAGCTGTTGTCAAGGATAGTAATGCTACAGTTTCATTTGTACCAAAAGATATGTCAGATGCAATACTTTACATGGGTGCAAATTTGGGATCCGCTACTTCAAATAATGAAATGGTATGGAATTTAGGGCTTTTTTCATCTTCTGTACATTATGGTGAAGGTCATTTTACCCTATACTATCCGACAAAGATAGATAATAAATTTTTTACAGGCCTTGTTGGATATGATGGAATAGAAGCGCTTCTTTCTGATCTTGAGGAGGCCTATGCAAAATTCGAAAAAATAGGTTATGTATATGGTGAAGATGATTTCCCGATGAATGTTCATGTAAAGAAAATAAGTGATGCTGGATCATACCATTCTTTGTTTGGTGACATAACTCTAAATACAGATAATTTCAAATCAAAATATGAAAAAGGTGCATTGAATTCGTTATTATGGCATGAATTCTTTCATTATGTTCAGGGATGTTATACTGGAATTTTTTCATCAACAGAATGGATAGATGAAGCGACTTCTTCATATTATGAAGCAAGAGCAAAAGATACTTCATTTACAAGTTTGACAAATCAATATTTTGAAAAACAGTTTGCAAGTGCATTACCATTGACTGATACCGCCCAGGATGGTTATGCACGTTCTCCTTTAATTACATTCCTGTCTCAGAAAAAAGGTAATGATTCATGGATAAGGACAGTATATGAAAATGGAGGGACACACGATGCATTCATTCAGACTGTAGGGAATCCTTCTGAATGGGCGCATGAGTATTATGTAGCAATGGCACGAGGGGAAATAGGCCAGTACAATGCTTTTCAGCTGCATAAGAATCTTTCAACAGATGTATATGGTAACGATGTAGGTTCATCTTTAAAACTAAATATTCCCAAGAGTGACGATTTGAAATCAGAAAGTGAAGATGTCATTCTTGGTACTGCAGAATTATCTATGAGCGGACAAGGGTGCAGGATGATTGCAATTACTGTTGAGAATAATGATTTGAAGAATCTGCCAGATGGAATAGATCCTGAAGTCGAATGTAAAGGCGCGCAAATAACTGTACTCTCTGCAATTGGACGAAACATCAAAAAATGTGGAACTGTTTTGAAAGGACTCAAGGATTCAGCTGATGATAATATGGTATATCTTATAGTCCTAACCTCAGAATCAGTTTCCAGTAATGAAATGAATTTTGAAATCAAGATAAAATTACCTGTAAAGAAAACAGATTTCTCTGGAACATACGAAGGAATTTTGAATGTCCTAGAAACAAATGCTGATATTAAGATAACTGCAGTAGTTACATATGAGAAGGATTTTGGGGATGGTGCATACTATAATATTCTCTGTACAAATGATGATACACAAAGCAAATACATTAATGGCAGTTATTTTGTAAGAGCGAATGGGGAAGCGAACATCTCAGGAGCGGATTTCAAGTTCGCATCTGACGGCACCTCATTTTCGGCAGCTATGATGGATTTCAATAACAAGGTTTGGGGTACAATTGACGCATACAGGTAAATATATGTTAAATACAGATTCAGTAAAAGAAAAACGCATTACAAATGCGTTTTTTGGTACCGGCGGTGGGACTTGAACCCACACATAGTTGCCTATACTGGATTTTGAGTCCAGCGCGTCTGCCATTTCACCACGCCGGCTGATACCGTTTGTAATATTAACATAAATAATCAGATTTACGCAACAGATTTATTAAAAATGTTATAATACCATTATGCTGTGAAGAGTGCGGCAGAAAAGAGGTGCGATTTGAGTATGGACATAGTTAATAATTATACATTGCTTTGCGATTTCTATGAGCTTACCATGGCTAATGGATACTATAAAACAGGTTACAAGGACAAAATCTGTTATTTTGATATGTTTTTCCGAAATAATCCCGATAATGGCGGTTTTGCAATTGCTTGCGGTCTTGACCAGGTCATAGAGTATATACAGAATTTAAATTTTTCGAATGAGGATATAGCTTTCCTGCGATCCAAAAATTGTTTTGACGAAGGATTTTTGGAATATCTCAAAACCTTTAAATTTACAGGTGATATTTATGCAGTACCCGAAGGTACTGTTGTTTTCCCGAATGAGCCTATGATAACAGTTCGCGCAAAAGCTATTGAAGCACAGATTATTGAGACTTTCATTCTTCTGACAGTTAACCATCAGTCACTGATAGCTACCAAAGCAAACCGAATTGTACGTTCATCAAAAGGACGTCCTGTAATGGAATTCGGTGCAAGAAGAGCTCAGGGTTCAGCAGCATCAGTACTTGGTGCAAGAGCTGCATATATTGGGGGTTGCGCAGGAACATCATGCACCTTAGCTGAAAAAATGTATACAGTACCTGCAGGCGGGACTATGGCACATTCATGGGTGCAGATGTTTGATACCGAATATGACGCATTTTATGCATATGCATCGACTTACCCGGATAACTGTACATTGCTTGTTGATACATACAATGTCCTTAAAAGCGGAGTACCGAACGCTATTAAAGTTTTTAAGGAACTAGGAATTACTAAATGCGCGATAAGACTCGATTCTGGAGATATTACATACCTTTCAAAGAAGGCAAGAGCTATGCTTGATGAAGCAGGTATGATTAACTGTAAGATAGTAGCATCGAATTCGCTTGATGAATATATAATCAGAGATATTATCATACAGGGAGCTTCACTGGATTCTTTCGGCGTCGGCGAAAGGCTCATAACTTCAGAGAGTGATCCTGTTTTTGGCGGGGTATACAAGCTTGTTGCTGTTGAGGATAGTAATAGAAATGTAATTCCCAAAATCAAGATAAGTGAAAATCCTACCAAGATTACCACTCCTCATTTTAAGAAAGTATACAGGATATATTGCGAAGATATGAAAAAAGCTGAAGCGGATCTTATTTGTGTTTATGACGAAGTAATTGATACGAGCAAGCCTCTAACAATATTCGATCCGGATTATACATGGAAGAAAAAAACATTCGAAAATTTCACAGTGAAGGAGTTGTTAGTTCCTGTATTTAAAAATGGTATATGTGTTTATGACCGTCCTTCTGTAAAAGCAATTAGGAAGTACTGTGAAAAACAAATATATGAACAGTGGGAGGAAGTAAAACGTTTTGAAAATCCTCATAATTATTATGTAGATTTGTCTGAAAAATTATGGAATATAAAATATCAGATGCTTAATAAGGATTGACAGCGGATTAAATTATTGTATAATTTGCTTTAAGTAGGACGGGAGGACGGTAGCATGGTTAAAATCATTATTATTGCCATATTTATTGGTATACAGGTGGCTGTAGGAATCTACAGCGTGAAAAAAATCAACAGTGTTGATGATTTTTTGTTAGGCGGAAGAAAGATGGGTGCATGGCTTTCAGCTCTTGCATACGGTACATCATACTTCAGTGCAGTTATCTTTATCGGTTATGCCGGTGGCATAGGATGGGAAATGGGTTTTGCCTCAATCTGGATTGGCATAGGCAATGCACTAATAGGCAGTTTTCTTGCCTGGAAAATACTTGCCAAGAGGACACGCTCTGTTACAAGACAGTTAAATGCAAAAACTTTGCCTGAATTTTTCCATAAAAGATATGGTTCGGAAACTCTGAAAGTATTGGCATCTGTATTCACATTTGTTTTTCTTGTGCCATATACTGCTTCAGTCTATAAAGGACTTGGATATCTGTTTGCTAAGCTTTTCCCTTCAACAGTATCAATTTCACAGGCTTTTACAATATCAGTAGTTATAATGGCTGCATTTACAGTGCTTTATCTGGTTCTTGGAGGATATATAGCTACTGCGCTTAATAATCTTATACAAGGAATCATTATGATTGCAGGTACAGTTATAATCGTTATATATGTTGTTAAGTCACAGGAAGTAAATGGGTTTGCTCAGGGATTAGATTCACTTAACAGTGTTAAAGAAGGTTTGGGTACTATAATAGGACCTAATCCATGGAAACTTCTTTCTTTAGTGCTTTTAACAAGTTTTGGAGTATGGGGATTACCTCAGATGGTACACAAATACTATGCAATAAAGGATGAATCTGCAATAAAAAAAGGAACCATAATTGCGACTGTTTTTGCAGCAGTTATAGGTATTGGAGCTTACCTGACCGGATCATTCGGACATCTTTTCTTTACTGATATTCCAAATGGTTCAGTAGATACTATTGTGCCAGAAATGCTATTTAAAGTACTGCCTGATGTTTTTCTTGGAATATTCATGGTTTTGATAATGGCTGCATCAATGTCAACTTTATCATCATTGGTATTAGTATCTAGTTCTTCAGTTACTGTGGATATAATAAAAGGGTATATCAAGAAGGATATGAGCGAAAAAAAACAGCTCCTTCTTTTAAGAATATTCTGTGTAGTTTTTGTTGTCATATCAGTAGTGATAGCTCTTACTAATAACAACACAATTGTCACATTAATGAACCTTTCATGGGGCACGCTTGCAGGGTGTTTCCTAGGACCATATATAATTGGCATATACAGCAAGAGGGCAAATAAGCTATCAGCTTTCGCTGGAATGATTTCAGGCTTTACAATAATGATGACGCTTGTTATTATAAAAGGGATGACTTATTCCACAATAGCCGGATGTATAGCAATGGCAACATCTGTAGCAGTATCATTCCTGGTATCAAGGTTATCAAAAAAGAAAAATATTGAAATTCAGGAGAGTACAAATGAAACAACTGTTACTGGCAAATGAAGCGGTAGCAAGAGGATTATATGAAGCAGGTGTAAAAGTGGTATCGTCATATCCTGGCACACCAAGTACTGAAATAACAGAAGCAGCATCAAAATACAATGAAATATATACCGAATGGGCTCCGAACGAAAAAGTAGCTCTTGAAGTTGCTGCATCATCAGCAATCGCCGGTGCAAGATCTTTCTGTGCGATGAAGCATGTTGGATTAAATGTTGCAGCTGACCCGCTTTTTACAATGTCCTACATAGGAGTTAACGCCGGATTCGTCATTGCTGTAGCAGACGACCCTGGAATGCACTCATCACAAAATGAGCAGGATTCAAGATATTATGCACAGGCAGCAAAAATCATGATGTTAGAACCATCCGACTCACAGGAAGCAAAGGATTTTACAAAAAAAGCTTTTGATTTATCTGAACGATTTGATACACCCGTGTTAATAAGGCTTTCGACACGTGTAAGCCATTCGCAGAGCCTGACATCACTTGAGGAAAGAGCAGAGATCCCTTTAAAGGATTATGTTAAGAATCCTCAGAAGAATGTCATGATGCCTGCAATGGCCAGAATTAAGCATGAGGTAGTTGAAGAAAGAGTTCTTAAACAGAAGGAATTCGCTTATGAGAGTGATCTGAACCAGATATGTATTAAGGATCCGAAAATCGGATTTATATCTTCAGGAATTGCTTTTCAATATGCTCTTGAAGCAATGCCGAATGCATCATATCTTAAACTTGGAATTGTTTATCCGATATCAGAAGACCTATTAAAGAAATTTGCTTCATCAGTGGAAAAAGTATATGTAGTCGAAGAGCTCGAGCCAGTAATTGAGACTGTATGTAAAGCATGTGGTATACATGTAACAGGTAAAGAAATTCTGCCAATTACCAATGAGTATTCAGTTGAACTAATCAGAAACAGGATTTTCGGAGAAAAGACTTTTAACTATATGGATGGTTATGACATGAGCCTGGTTCCCAAAAGGCCTCCTGTTATGTGTCCTGGATGTCCTCACAGAGGTTTATTCCATGCTCTAAAGAAACTTAAACTAACAATAACAGGAGATATTGGTTGCTATACTTTAGCAGCTCTGGAACCGCTTACTGCAATGGATACTTCTATATGTATGGGCAGCGGTATTTCATCACTTCATGGCTTTAATAAAGCAAGAGGTGACGAATATATGAAGAAATGTGTCGGAGTTATAGGCGATTCCACTTTTATACATTCTGGAATAACCGGCCTTATAGATATCGTGTATAACAAAGGAGTTGGAACAGTAATAGTACTGGACAATTCAATAACCGGTATGACAGGCCATCAGAACAACCCATTGAACGGATTGGATATATCAGGTAATCCTGCTAAGCAGATCGATCTTGTTCTTTTAGCAAAGAGCATAGGAATTGAACGGGTAAGAATAGTGGATCCTTTTGATATCGATGATACAGTCAGAGTTGTTAAAGAAGAAATTAATATGATGGAACCTTCGCTTATTATTGCAAAAAGACCATGTGCTTTACTGAAAACTGTAAAGTATAAAGGGCTTGTTGCCGTAGACAGGGAAAAATGTACAAAATGCAGAGCATGCATGGGAATAGGATGCCCGGCAATATCTTTTAAAGATAATCAGATAGAGATAGATGCGTCTTTATGCAATGGGTGCGGATTATGCGTCAATGTATGCAGATTTGGCGCTTTGAAAAAGAAGGAGGAGTAATGGTCAAGTCAATAGTAATAGCCGGAGTAGGCGGACAAGGTACATTACTAGCGTCTAGAGTTATAGGTGAAGCAGCTACTTCAAAGGGTTTTGATGTAAAAGTTTCTGAAGTACATGGAATGGCTCAAAGAGGTGGTTCTGTTATAACATATGTTCGTTATGGAGAAAAAGTAATATCACCTATTATACCGCTTGGAGAAGCAGATGTCCTTATTGCTTTTGAGCAGCTTGAAGCCCTGAGGTGGGCAAATTATCTTAAGAAAGGCGGCCTCCTTATAAGCAATACTCAGAAAATAGACCCTATGCCTGTAATTACATCAAGAATGAAATATCCGGATGATATAATTAATGTTCTTTCTGAAAGAATTGAAAACTGCTTCTTTATTGATGCTTTAGAAATTGCCAAAAAATCCGGATCTGCTAAAACTGTAAACTCAGTCTTAATAGGTCGGATGGCAAGAGATTCTGAAATAGACAAAGAAACATGGCTACACTCTTTATCAAAGACAGCACCAGCTAAATTCATTGACATAAATATCAAAGCTTTTGAAGAAGGCTACAATTACGGTATTTAGTTTATAATTTATATATTTATTCAGGATGTGCTTACACATCCTGTTTGCTATATAGTCACAGTTAGGATATAATTATCTTTAATGCATATTATAACTTTAACAAGGGGTGTTTATGAGCATTACTGAAAAGGACAAGATATTTGAGCAGAAAAGATTACATGAGGTATATGGAAAACTGCAAAGAAGGATAGAGGATCTCGAGATATCCTTAAATGACAGCCTTATACGTTTTAAAAAAAGCAACGAACAGATGTGGGACAGCGGAAAAAGGAATCTTGTGGATTTTTATGATGCAATAGAAAATATGCCATACCTGGAAAGTATTAAAGCTGATTATTTTAAATTAGAGACTATAAAAAAAGAATTAAAGCGGATGAATATGCTTCAAAGAGATATGTATTTTGGCAGAATAGATTTTCAAGAAGAAGATGAAAAAAATGTAGAAAAAATATATATAGGCAAATTTAGCCTGACTGATGATGAAGGCCAGTATCTTGTTTTTGACTGGCGAGCTAATATATGCAGTTTGTTTTATGAAAATGAAATAGGAAATGTGTTTTATGATGCACCAGATGGCAGAATTTATGGTGATATGTCAAAAAAAAGACAGTTTGAAATATTGTATGATAACATTATTTCAATGTTTGACTCATCAATAATGATTGATGATGATATTCTGAAGGACATATTAAGCAAGTCCAAAGACTCAAAAATGAGCAATATTGTAGAGACCATACAAAAAGAACAGAATCAGGCAATCAGAAGTACATATAACACAATTATTGTGGATGGACCTGCTGGATGTGGGAAAACCTCAATAGCGATGCACAGAGCTGCCTGGCTTATGTATAAATTCAAAAACGAGCTGCAGAACAATCAGATTATAATATTCTCCCCAAATGAGACTTTTAACGATTATGTTTCAGAAGTTCTACCGGAACTGGGTGAAGAGAATATCAGCATGTCAACATTTCATAATCTTGCATATAAGATATTATCTGATAAAAGAGTCCTTATATCCAAATATACCGAGTTGGAAGATGTTCTTTTAGGTAATGAATATGTTCACATGAATGATATAAGGCTCAAATATTCCATAAGTTTCGCAAAAAAACTTAAAGATTATGCTAATCTGATTTCCAAAGGTGATTATCCTTTTAAAGATCTTGTTATTGAAGGAAGCCTGATTTTTACAAAACAAGAATTTGAAAGCATGTTTTATGTTGAGTATTCATTTAATGATGTAATTACCAGGCTTGCAAAAATAAGACTTGTGCTAAACGAAAGAATATTTCCGATTATTCGAAACTTAAGAATAGAATATGTCAAGAAAGTAAAATCTGGAGAGATAGATATGTCGGAAGGATACATAAAACTTAAAGAAAAGTGCAGGAGGATTTACGAAGCTGTCGATATGTCAGTCGCTGCGGATTTTGAGATGATTTACGCGCAATTTCTAAAGCACAGTTATTCATCGACAATTAGTGCGAATTTTCTTGAAAGGCTTAATAGTGGATATATATATGCAGAAGACACAGCACCGTTAATTTATTTAAGGCTGCTTCTTGGAAAAAAATATAACTTTAGTGAAATAAGGCATGTCATAATTGATGAATTTCAGGATTACTCATATATTGAAAAGATTGTTATATCCATGATTTTTAAGAAATGCCATATGACTCTGCTGGGTGATGTTAATCAAAAAATAAATTATTATATTGAAAAAGCTCCAGACAAAGATATTTTTGTTAATGCCAGATCTATAAAACTTGATAAGAGCTACAGATCTACATATCAGATTGCAAAATTCTGCAATGATATGCTTCAGGATAACCTTGACATTAAGTATTTTAACAGGCAGGGAAATGAACCGCAGATAATTACTATTGATTCATTTGATTTGGATTCATTATCCAGTGTGATTAAAGAAAAAGTATCCAAGTATCAATTAGCAGGTTATCGTTCAATTGCTGTAATAACCAGAACAGAATCGTTCGCAAAACAGCTTCAACCATATCTTAAGGATGTGAAAATAAGCAGAGTCACTGAAAAGAACACTTCATACACATACGGATCAGTGTTAATGCCATCATATCTGACAAAAGGGTTGGAATTTGATGCTGTAATTGTAATCGATACTTTGAATGATAAATTCAAGAAAGAAGAGGAAATGAACCTCTTCTATACTTGTTGTACAAGAGCTCTGCATGAGCTTTCTATAATTAACTGAGAGTGATTAGATTTTTACAGGTTTCATAAACATGCTTCATAACAGCATCATTGCCTTGCTCGTTAAGACATTCGTGACGCATCTGGTCAAATATACGTAAAGTGACATTGTTTAGGTCTGCTTTTTCCAGTCGTGCAGCAAGAGAAAGAGGTCCTTTCGAATTAGCTCCAACCGGATCATTGGAACCTGACATCAAATGTATCGGAAGATGCTTTGGTATTTTAGAAATCCTGTCTTCTTTATAAATAACAGATAAAGCTTTAAACAATTCTTTAAATAATCCAACAGATGGAACATATCCGCATAATGGATCTTGAACATATTTATCAACTTCCTTATCATCTCTTGAAAGCCAGTCGAATTCTGTCCTGTTCGGTCTGAATTGGGCATTAAACTGTCCGAAGGACATAGAGTTAAGCAGTCTGGATGGTTTATTCTTTCCCATAAACAGCTCCTGAATCGCAGCAATCAGTATACCGCTATTTAATATCAGAAAAGGTTGCTGATCGTTCGTGCCTGATAATATGCATCCGTTAATATTTGAAGCAAACTGCTCTATATAGGCCAAACTCATAAAAGATCCCATACTGTGTCCAAAAAGCACGATTTTTTTATCGGGATTTTTATCATGAACATAATCAACAAGAGAATTCATGTTGCTTACACACTCGAAAAAGCCATCAGAAGGCCATACTCCAAGGTTATTTGCATACACTCCCTGACCAAGGTGGTCTATGCAATAAAGCTGTACATTATGGTTTTTAAGAAAAGCTGAGAGCCTGTTATACCTTGCGGCATGTTCAGCTAATCCAGTAGCTACAACCAGTATAAAATCAGGATTATCTGTATTATGTGGTTTGTATACAAAGAAAGCACCATTCTTACCTTTTATTGAAAAATAATCTGTGTTCATTTTTTATTATCACTCCCTTTTTTAATAATATCACATGAATGAGAAATAACCAATATAAATAATACTGATATGAAAATGATCAATTAGTTAAATTATGTGCTTAACATTATGATATGCATCGTTATTCATTGATTTTTTATAGGCATAAGAGTAAAATACAATAAAATGGAGGTAGGTCATTTGAAAATTTGGGACAAGATTGAAAGTATTTCACTTGATGAGATGCGCGCAATACAGGATAAAAGATTAAATCAAACTGTAAAATATGTTTATGATAATGTTTCATATTATAAGAGAAAAATGGATGTTATCGGATTGCTTCCTGATGATATAAAAAGTTGTGACGATTTATATAAACTGCCTTTTACGACAAAAGACGATTTGAGAGATACATATCCATATGGGCTGGTCGCTGTAGATATGGAAAAGATAGTAAGAGTTCATGCATCATCAGGTACGACAGGTAAAAGGATAGTTGTAGCATACACTCAAGAAGATATTGACACTTGGTCTGATGTAATGGCCAGATGTTTTGCCAGAATAGGTACAGATACAAAGGATATAGTTCATGTTGCTTACGGATATGGCCTGTTTACCGGAGGGCTCGGTGCACATTACGGAGCAGAAAAACTCGGAGCTACTGTAATACCAATCTCAGGTGGCAATAGCAGAAGGCAGGTTGAATTCTTAACGGACTTAAAACCAACAGTTATTGCATGCACACCTTCATATATGCTTCATTTATATGAGGTCATGACAGAGTCTGGTTTTACACTTGATGATATTTCACTTAAAGCCGGTATTTTCGGAGCAGAACCTTGGAGCGAAAATATGAGGAAGGAAATTGAACGTCTTTTACACATAAAAGCTTATGATATATATGGATTAAGCGAGATAACTGGACCTGGAGTCGCATCAGAATGTACAGCACAGAATGGCCTTCATATAAATGAAGACTGTTATCTTCCTGAAATCATTGATATAAAAACACAAAAAACCCTTGGGCTTGATATGCAGGGGGAAATCGTTTTTACAACGATAAAGAAGAAAGGGATGCCTTTGATTAGATATAGGACTAAAGATATAACGAAATTATTCAGAGATCATTGTGAATGTGGGCGTACTTTAGTTAAAATGGAACGTGTAACAGGCAGAACAGACGACATGCTAATAATCAGAGGTGTAAATGTGTTTCCTTCACAAATTGAAAGCGTATTACTGGAATTTAGCCAGCTGACTCCTAACTATCAGATTATTGTCGACAGGATAAATATGATGGATGTGTTGGAAATCAGGGTCGAGATGAATGAAAACCTGTTTTCAGATGAAGTAAGGAAAATAGAGTTATTGGAAAGAAATATAACAACAGCTATCGAAAGCGTATTGGCAATAAGCGCAAAAGTCAAATTAGTGGAACCAAAATCAATAGAAAGAAGTGAAGGAAAAGCTATTCGTATAATTGACAGAAGGAAAATTTAAAGGGGGTTAGGGATGTTAGTAAAACAGATTTCGATATTTCTGGAAAATAAAGAAGGCAGGCTTGCTGAACTGACTTCAATACTGGCCGAAGAAGGTATTAATATTAATGCCCTTACAATTGCAGATACATCAGATTTCGGTATATTAAGGATTATTGTTGATGATGTCAAGAAAACTGAGAAATTACTAAAGGAGTATGGTTTTTCTGTAAGTGTTACGGATGTTGTAGCAATAGATATAGATAATGTACCTGGAGGTATAGCAAGACCTTTGTCTATGCTGCATGAGAATGGAATATCAGTAGAATATATCTATGCCTTTTTAGCAAAAAAAGATGATACAGCGCATGTAATATTTAAAGTAAATGATGTTGAAGCAGCAGTCAGTATGCTTATTGAAAGTGGCTTTAGGAACACTGCAAAATTATGAAAGCAGAAATAATTGCAGTCGGAACAGAGTTGCTGATGGGTCAGATTGATAACACGGATGCAAGTTATATCTCGAAAAGATTTCCTGAGTGTGGCGTGTATGTATATTATCATACAGTTGTAGGAGACAACTCATCACGACTTAGAGACTGTATTAATATCGCTATGTCACGTGTTGATGTACTAGTGCTTACAGGAGGATTAGGACCGACACAGGACGACCTTACAAAGGAAACAGTTGCTCAGGTTTTGGGTCTTAAACTGGTTTTGCATCAGGATATACTTGACGAGATCAAATCATACTTTGAAAAAACCAGGCATAATAGAAAAAACTTGGTAATGACATCCAATAATGAAAAACAGGCATACTATCCTGAAGGTTCAGTAATATTGCCAAATCGAAATGGAACAGCAGCTGGATGTATTATCACATATTCATTAAATGGTCTTGATAAAACAATCATACTGCTTCCCGGACCTCCTTGGGAAATGGAACCAATGTTTGATGAGTATGTTATTGAATATTTCCAAAAGAAAAATACAGAAGGATTGAAATCTGTATATCTGAGAATGTTCGGCATTGGTGAGTCAGCTATGGAAACTCTTATTTCCGACATTGTAACTTCTCAGACCAATCCGACTATTGCTCCATATGCAAAAAAAGGAGAGGTAATGTTGAGAGTCACTGCAAGATACGATAAGAAGGCTGATGATGCTGATATTATACTAAAACCAGTATTAGATAAACTTTATGAGAGACTGGGAGAATATATATATGCAGACAGTGATATTGAGCTTAAGGATGTTACTGCGGATATGCTGATAAGCAGAAATATTACAGTTGCATTTGCAGAATCATGTACTGGCGGAATGATGTCTCAAATGATTACGGATATATCAGGAATATCGAAAATATTCTTAGGTTCTGTTGTCGCATACTCAAACAGCATTAAGGAATCTTTACTTAAAGTTAATCATAGCACGCTTGATAAGTATGGTGCTGTTAGTGAAAAAACCGCTATTGAGATGGCAAACGGCGTTAGATTACTATTTAACACAGAAGTCGGCATTTCCATAACTGGAATTGCTGGTCCGACAGGAGCTACTTTAGATAAGCCTGTTGGCAGAGTTTTTATCGGAATAAGCACAAAGCAGAATACATCATCTTATGAGTATACTTTTACCGGTAACAGAGAAAAAATAAGATACTATTCGTGTATTCATGCAATGAATATATTGCGCCAATATGCGCTTATGAAAGGATAAGTTTTGAGACAGACTAGATTTAAAAGTACTGTATTTCTTATAATGGCATCTGTTTTATTAAGCCGTATAATGGGATTTGTGAGAACAGCTCTTATACCTATCAAGATGGGTGGTTTTTCGAGTGTTACAGATGCATATAATGCCGCATTTAAGGTCCCTGATCTGATGTATTCAATGTTGATTGGTGGTGCTATAGCTTCATCCCTGATTCCTGTTCTTGCGGGATATGTGGATAAAGGTGAAGAGAAGAAGGGCTGGAGATCCATAAGTTCTTTTATAAACATCGTCTCGGTAATAATGTTTGTAGTTGTAATTCTTGGTGTGATATTCACGGAACCGCTTGTAAATCTGATTGTATCTGGCTATGATCAGGAGACTCTAGCTCTCACCGTTAAACTGACCAGGGTTATGATGCCTATTGCTTTTTTCATGATGCTTTCAGGTTTATGCAACGGGATTATGAACTCATACAATGAGTTTATAATTCCGGCATTCGGACCTTGTCTATATAATCTTGCATGCATTATAAGTATTGCTTTATTCAGTAACAGTAACCCAGCAGATAATTACGGGATCGATAAAGTCGTGCTTGGTATCGTAATATGTTCAGGTTTATATTTTCTTTTCCAGTTCGCATTCACT
>Ga0123335_1001782_pt1 | contig 33962 bp, 28 predicted proteins | sample BiotimSIPDNA_2_FD_89707 | JGI IMG/M metagenome (GOLD analysis project Ga0123335, IMG submission 89707) | Anaerobic biogas reactor microbial communites from Washington, USA - Biogas_R2 time_0 SIP DNA | ecosystem: Engineered > Bioreactor > Anaerobic > Unclassified | place: Washington, USA... | reverse complement strand
TTTTCGCTCATACTGTATAAATTGCTAGTTTACACAGTAAAGATACAGGTTGGTCGGCTTCGGTTGGCCAACCTTTTATCCTAAAAACTTTTGTCGGTTACTAATGTTAAAAAAAATCGATTTTTCTACAATTTAGAGTAAAGATAAAGTTTAATTGTTTTATGTCTGATTTTGTTTTAAAAAGACAAATCAATAAATCTTTACCCTCCCCAATTTCTTTCTAAAAGTAGTTAATCAGAGTTTTTTTTTGAGACTGTATTGTTTGGATCTTTAATGCCGGCAACCTCATTCGAAAGTGTTACATTTGTGATAATTACATAAAAAAACTACTTTAAAGTATTAGAAATGGTTAAATATAGATCTGAAGGTGCTGAAATTAAGGCGATTGATGAAAAGATTGCAATCATACACAAGCTTTCTCAGTACGATCCACTTTTTTTAATGATCAGGGAAAAATTTCAGGCTGAAGTTACTCATCATCTTACTTCGTTAAAATTGAAAAAGGAAAAGACAATTTCCGAAGTACTTAAAGAGGAAGATCCTGACATTGAAACTATGAGGCAGGCATATTTGTCGTATGGGAAAGAACTTGCTGTTACTCAGTTTATTTTCGATATTTTACCACAGAAGCTTTCTATAAAAAACATTCTTCTTCTGGCCGAAATACTGGTTGGTGAGACTTCTTTCAGACAAAAGGAAATATTTATCACTAACGTTAGTGGTAACCGGCAGTCTACACCTCAACCTTCTTCTATTGCCCCCGAAATGCAAAAACTGGTAAGTTGGTACAATGAGGCAATAAAGTCGAAAGAACATCCTATTGCCGTTGCTTCGGTTTTGCATCATAAGCTTACGGTTATTCAGCCATTTGGAGATTGGAACGGACGTATTGCCCGTTTGTTGCTGAATATTTCACTCATGCAGCTCGGATATCTTCCGGTACTTATCGCTGCCGATGAACGTCTTTCGTATTATGAAAAGCTGGAAAAGGCCGATAATGGTTCCATTGAACCTTTGATCACATTTATTGCCCAGCTCGAATTGAAAGCCTTGGATAGCTTTATGTTGAGTCCCGGATATCTCTCAATTAAAGCGAAGTACGAAATGCAAAAGCAAATTGAGACGCTTGGCGATACCGAAAAATGTATTGTCCTTACCGAAGATAGCGCTACGGGAAATTTAATGGGTATTTTGTTGGAATCGTCTGGTTTTAAGATGCAAGAAACCAATATTATTTCTTACGAAGGCTGTTCTAAAATTAGTTCGGCGAACTTGTTTTCTATTTTCGTGAAAGAGAAAATGCCCAATGTGAAAATTCTTGTTCATAGGGACCGTGATTATTTGACTGATGCAGAGATTGATGCCCAGCGTGAGACATTTAGCCGCATAGGGGTATACTTTTTTGTAACCAAAGGAACCGATATGGAAAGTTATTTTCTTAATTATCAGCATATTTCTTTTTGCCATCCTGAAATAAGCGAAACCGTTTCGGCAAGGTTGGTAAATGAAGCTATGGAAGAAGTTTTCCCTAAATCGGTCGATTATCTTCGCAAAAAAGAGTTCGGGGGGAGCAAACCCGAATCGTTCTCACATCTTAATCAGGCGATTGAGGTGATCGTGAGAAATTCGTTGCGTAGGTTTACCCATGGAAAAACAGCCTTGAGAATTTTAGAGAATAAGATTCAGGATGTTGTTAGAAGAAAATCTCAGTTGGAACAGCCTTCTCATTTTTTATCGGTGAAACAGTTGCGAAAAATTGCCGATTCAATTTGGGGCAATCAGGAAATCATCTGATTTAAGAAATGATCTTCTTTTTGCGAATGACTTATAGACATGATTGTCCTTCTTTTATTTACTTTTGGAAGGGTTCCTCTTTAAATATTCGGCAGCAATTTCCAATTCGCCGTACCATTCTTCCCCGTATTTCCTGATTAAGGGTTCTTTAAGAAATTTGTAAAGGGGTAATTTGTGTTTTTTCCCACATTCTTTTCCCGACAGGCATATTTTAAGCTCTTGATAGTTAATGGCATCAAAGTCGTCGTATTCAGTTATCCGAATTGGGAAGAGATGGCACGAAACGGGTTTTCGGAATGGAATTTCATTGTTGAAGTAGGCTTTTTCAATCGCACATTTTGTTATGCTATCGTCGTCGATAAATGTGTAGGCACATTCTTTATTATTGATTAGTGGGGTAACCAATTCTCCATCGTTGTCAGTCACCGATGTGCCAACGGTTTCAACCACAGTTCTGTATTCGGGTGAAATATATTTTTCGAAAACAGAGTAGTAGGTTTCAATTTCTATGGCTTCTTCTTGGGTAAGAGGAGCCCCCGAGTCGCCTTCTATGCAACAAGCTCCTTTACAATGTTGAAGGTCGCAAAGAAATTCACCCTCGAAGATGTCGAAACTTATTATGGTTTTGCCTATTTGAATCATAGCGCAAGGATACTTAAAAAGATTATACAATACAAAAATTTGCTAAGGCATAGAATAATTTGACGATCCTATTTACAAAATAAAAACAAAGTGTTAAATTGTAATTAATTTTTTACGAGCATATATAATAAAAAGAAATTCAGTGGGTAGTGAGTTTTGAGGGGAGGAGAATTGATTTTATTTATCTTTTAAGTGGAATTTTAAGCAGGAATGGAATATTTTTGATAAAAAGTTAAACAATAATTATTACTTTCTTAAATTATAAGAATGAGAAAACCTGAAATTATTCACTACAAGGGGAAAGAAGTCATTTATATTGACCTTTCAAACTTAAAAAGTAAAGATGAAATCATCCAATTAGAGAAACAAGCTTCTGAAATGATTAGAAGCCGTCCGGTTAAATCGGTTTATACGTTGACGAACATGGAAGGGATGTTCTTCAATAACGACATTAAAAGTTTCTTTGAGGATGCAGTGAAGCACAATGCTCCTTTTGTTTGTTGTGGGGCAGTTATTGGCCTTTCAGGGCTTATAACCATTTTTTACAATGCATTTTTGAAAATTACCGGTCGTAACATTAAGTCTTTTAGAACTAGAGATGAGGCTCTCGAGTATTTGGCAGTGAATTAGTCAGAATTATTGTTTGTTCAAAACCATTGTGGACGACTGGTTTTATTACAAAAAAAACTCCGACAAATTATTTGTCGGAGTTTTTTGATTTGTAACATATGGCTTAGGAAATCAATACCTTACCTGTCATGCTTTCAGGAACCTTTAATCCCATAATTGATAACAGGGTAGGGGCAACATCGGCCAAGACGCCATCTGAAATTTTTCCATTTTTGCGGTCGGTAACCCAAATGCAAGGTACAGGGTTAAGCGAGTGAGCCGTGTTTGGAGACCCGTCTTCGTTTACTGCGTTGTCTGCATTTCCATGGTCGGCGATAATTAGGATGTCATATCCACCTTCTTTGGCAGCAGTAACAACATCTTTCACGCATTCGTCGACAGCAACAACTGCTTTATAAATGGCTTCGTATACTCCGGTATGGCCAACCATGTCGCCATTGGCAAAGTTGAGACAAACAAAATCAGCTGTTTGGTTTTTCAATTCAGGCACAATGGCATCGCGTATATCATAAGCACTCATTTCGGGCTTGAGGTCATAGGTAGCCACTTTCGGAGAAGGGCATAAAATCCTTTTCTCACCCGGGAATTCTTTTTCCTGACCTCCCGAGAAGAAGAATGTTACGTGTGCATATTTTTCTGTTTCTGCAATTCTGATTTGTTTTAACCCTTCGTTCGATATTACTTCTCCTATGGTGTTGGTTACATTGTCTTTGCCAAAAATCACATTGATTCCTTTGAAGTCGGCTTTGTATTCGGTAAGGGTGTACCATTCTAAATTTTGGGTTTTCATGCCAAATTCAGGAAGGTCTTGCTGAGTGAATGCAATAGTAGCTTGACGCAAGCGGTCGGTTCTGAAATTGAAGCAAAGTACTACATCGCCTTCTTCGAAGGTAGCAAGAGGGTTGCCCAATTCGTCAACCATAACAATGGGTTTCATGAATTCGTCGGTTGTTCCTTCATTGTAAAAATTCTTTACAGTTTCGAGTAAATTCGACGATTTTTCACCTTTCCCGCTCAGCCACAGATCGTAGGCTAATTTCATTCGGTCCCAGTTTTTATCGCGGTCCATACCGTAGTAACGGCCAATTAGCGAGGCAAAGCGGGCATTTGTACTTTTAATAGCTTCAAGATCACTTTCGAGGAAGCCATAGCCCGAGCGGGGATCAGTATCACGGCCATCAGTAAGGCCATGAATGAAAATATCTTTTAGTCCCATTTCGGTGGCAATTTGGCAAAGTGCAACCATGTGGGTGCTGAGGGCGTGCACCCCTCCAGGGCCAATAAGCCCAATCAAATGAATTTTCTTGTTGTTGTCTTTTGCGTAATTGTAAGCTTTCAGAATCTGAGGATGGCTCCATAACGATTTGTCTTTTATGGCACGGGTAATGCGAACCATATCTTGATATAAAACCCTTCCGGCGCCCAAATTTAGGTGCCCAACTTCTGAGTTTCCCATTTGCCCGTCGGGCAGCCCTACATATTCACCGCTTGCAAGAAGCTTTGAGTGTGGGTATTCGTTTAACAGTGTGTCGATAAAAGGTGTTGGTGCAGTAGAAATTATATCAGATTTGCTTCCATTACCAATTCCCCATCCGTCAAGGATCATCAACATTGCCTTCTTATTGTCAGCCATAAAGTATTTATTTTATTGTATGTTATAATGCTTTGCAAAAGTATCAGTTTTAATACAACAACCATCGACCCAACTTTGATTTCAGAAAATTGTTAATTGTGGCTTAAATTCACCCAATTATAGCTGGTTGTGCTTGCCGGAGCAAAAATAATCAGAAAAAAAAACATTCATTTTTTAATATCCTTGCGTAGGTTTATAAAAGTTTTGTATTTTGCCCGCATAAAAACAAGCAAAACTGCAAAGTTGATACTCATGTTTTTTTACTCTAACACAGAGTATTGTTTGATTAATTTGAGCGTATAACCTTATAAACCTTTTGCAATGAATAGTATTAAACCACGGGTAATTAAAGATTACGATAAGCTGCCTTTGGAGATACAGGAACAAATAAAACTGGAATATCCTTTTGGGTTTAGCGATAACTTAATTCGCTTTACAAATAAAGACGGCCTTATCGTGAGTGCTTTGCCATTCGAAACCGAAGATAAGTATTATATGGTAAGGATGACCGTTGGCGAAGCCATCAAAATTGTTGAAGACGACGACGATTTCGATGATGATGGTATCCTTAAAGAAGGAATCAAAGAGGAGTATGCCAATAAATATGGCGAAGAACTCGAAGGTATGGAAGTGTCAGAGGAAGAAGATTCGGGATATGATGACGATTACGATGACGATGATTACGACGACGACGATGCTGATGAAGAGGTCGCCGACGATGATGACGAAGATTAATCCCGAATAACCGGGATTTTTTTGTTCCTGCTTTGTGACTTTTGTTACCGGCTGAAGAGGTATGTGTGTGTATTTTTGTTGAAATTTTAATTCAATAAAAATGTTACACACAAGTTTAGAACATATCATTTCAAAAGTCGACTTCGGAAAAATTATTTCAGAGAACGAAAACGTGATGGTTTGCTGCGGCCGCATGGGGCCAATGTGCATTCCTGTTTATGCTGCTATGACAGAATTGAAAGAGGAATACAAAAATGTACGGTTTGCAGATTTTGAATTCGATAATCCTGAGGCAGCTGTGATTCGTGACGCTCCTGAAGCCATAGGTTTTATGGGCTTGCCCTTTACTTTTTACTACAAAAACGGGAAAGCAGTTGCCGCTACCAGTAGCATTCAATCGAAAGATCAAATTGCTGCTATTCTTGACAAACATTTTACTGCTTAATTACTTAACTCAAAATTGTTATGAAATCGTTTAAAATTGTTCCGCTTATTGTTTTGTTCTCTCTTTTGGTGTCAATGTTATATGCTGTTGATAATCAGAAAAACAATTCATCTTCGAGCGCTTCGGAGGTAGTGGTCAAAAATATTACCAAATCCGATTTTCTTAAATTGGTTATGAACTATGAGAAAAACACAAAGGAATGGAAATTTGAAGGTACAAAGCCTTGTATTATTGATTTCTATGCCGATTGGTGTGGGCCATGCCGAATAACATCTCCTATTCTAGAAGAATTGGCCGCCGAATACAAAGGGAAAATCGACATCTATAAAGTCAATGTAGATAAGGAACGAGAGCTTGCACAGGTTTTTGGAATTTCGGGAATCCCGGCCTTCTTGTATTGTCCGCTCAACGGAAAACCGTCAATGACTTCGGGCATTGCAAAAGATAAGGAGCAAACCAAGAAAATGTTTATCGACAATATTGAATCAATACTGTTAAAATCGAAATAAGCTTTTATTTTAATTTTGGCAACAATGCAACGCTGAAGGTTTTTTCCCTTCGGCGTTGCATTTTTAGTGTTTATCACACATCTGTTATTTCGTTTCGGATTCTCGGTTGCATTTAATAACAGATGTAATTATAAATCAGTCCGAACCTTTTAATGAGTTTTTCTTGAGTGAAAGGTTACGCTTTTTTGTGGCAAATTGTATCGAAATGTTTTGCAAATTGCGAGCTCAAATTTTCATCAGATGAAACCATGCATAGATTAGTTTTGGTTTTGGGATTTTTAAACAGAAATTATGGGATTTCTTAGCTTAATTTTTTTGGCTATCGGGTTATCAGTCGATTCGTTTGCAGCATCGGTTTGCAGCGGATTATCGTTATGTCGCAAGCATTTGAAGATTAGGCAGGCGCTGAAGATAAGCCTTACACTAGCTGTGTTTCAGGGGGCAATGCCAGCGTTGGGTTGGTGGCTAGGTTCGGCCTTCAAAGGGTATATCGAAAGAGCCGATCATTGGATTGCCCTTGCTCTACTTAGTGTTCTTGGAATAAGAATGATATTTGAAAGTCGCGTTCCGTTAAAAGAACGGAAAGTTAAAAATCCTACATCAATGAAGGCCATTATCCCTATGGCTATTGGAACCAGTATAGATGCATTGGCTGTCGGGATTAGCTTGTCTTTCTTTGTACATGAAATTCTTTTTCCATCATTGCTGATTGGTGCGGTTACTTTAATTTTTTCCCTTGGGGGTATCTACATGGGACGAAAAGCAGGTATCCGTCTTGCCGGAAAAGCTGAAATTGCTGGTGGTTTAATTTTAATTTTAATTGGTGTGAAAATTTTCGCCGAACATATGTTCTTTTAGTCCACTTTATTGGATGCCAGTATCTTTTACTGCATAAGGTTCAAACTTGATTGAAAATCGGGTTCCTGCGCCTAATCTTGTTTCGAGGTCAAGTGAGGCACCAAGAGCCTGTGTTATTCCTTTTACAATTGTTAACCCGATGCCTGCTCCTCCATGGTTTCTTGTGAATGAGCCGTCGCCCTGAACAAACGGTTCAAAAATCTTTATCAGATCTTTTTCAGGTATCCCAATCCCGGTATCCGATATCGAGAATTCGAGACAACCATCAACCATGTTAGCCTCAAATGTTACATAGCCTTTTTCGGTAAATTTTAACGCGTTATCGATAAGTCGCAGAATTGCTTTTTTAAGGTAGTAATCGTCGCTTACCAGTTGAATATTTTCATTTTCGAATGGCCGTATGGTTAACTCAATGTGTGGGTTATTGTGCTTAGTCTCAAGGCTTTTTATGTCGTATGAAATGATTTGAATAAAATTTTTTACTGAAAAAGGTTTGATTACGGGGTTAATTTGCTCGGTTTTTATCAATGATGCATCAAAAATGTCATCGAATATTGATAATAAATATCCTGTGTTTTTTTCGACCAACGATTGGAATTCCTTTTTTCTGTCGCCGACAATACTGTCTTCAGTCATCATTTCGGTAAATCCCACAATTGCATTCAAGGGTGTTCTGATTTCGTGAGAGATATTGGCCAAAAATTCAGACTTTAGCCTATTGTTTGATTCTGCAATTTTAATCGATTCCAGAAGTTTAGATTCAATGATCTTCCGCTGGTTAATTTCTTCTTTTAAGTTTGAGTTGAGCAGTTGTAACTCTCTTGTTCTATGGTCAATTTCTTTTTCTAACCCTTTTTTAGCTGAATTTAAAAGAAGTAGCGCGCTCTGAGAGTTTACCCTCGTTGTGCGGAAAAGGTTATAGAACGGGATTACCACTATACAAACAAAAACCATCGCTAAGGCGTTTTCGGTCAAGGTGTCATGTTCTAATGCAAAGGAAATCGTAACGAATTCGGCAAAAATGAAGAGGTAATACAGGAGTAGTGTTTTTATTGGGGTGATTACCGCAAAGGTGTAGAGAAACAGAAAGAAATAAAAAGCAATCAGGTTTAATATCGATGATGGATCGATGGCGCATACCGCTGTACCCCAAAGAAGTGTGAAGGCTGGGAAAAAATTGAACATGATTTTTTTTGCTAGTTGCCAGTGGTGCGACGGATTCTTTTTTGCAATATTAAAAATAATTACCAGCAAAAAAGATACAATCCAAAGGGATGAATCAATGGCAAGGTAGAAAAAGCGAAGTTCGTCGTTGAAGTATGTAAAATCGAGAGAAATGATTATAATAATTACTATAAGAGCCATGTAGGCAAATAATTCGAGCCTTTTTTCATCAATTTTCCGTAATTGGTCAAAGACAGTTTTCTTGTCTTCTTCATTGATTTTTAGCTCTTCTTCTCCAAATTGCCGCAGAAACAATCCCATACTCCTTAAATATTTCTGAAAATTAATGATTTTATGAAATATTCAAAAGTTTTTACCAGCAAACTATAGAGAACGAATCGTTGAAACTTGAAACCCGATTTCAATCCAAGTTGTTAACTACCATTAGTTTGCTAAGGTATTTCCCGATAATGTCGAATTCAAGGTTCACTTTCGTGCCTTTTTCTATGGCGTGGAAATTTGTGTGATGATACGTGTAAGGAATAATTGCTACCTGAAAACTGTTCAGTTTAGAATTTACTACCGTGAGGCTAACTCCATTAACAGTTACCGATCCTTTTTCTACAGTCATGTAGCCTTGCTTGGCTTTTTCCTTGTCGAACGGGTATTCAAATGTGTAGTACCAGCTTCCGTCGGCTTCTTCTACCTGGGTACATTCTGCCGTTTGGTCTACATGGCCTTGCACAATATGCCCATCGAGGCGGCCGTTCATAATCATGCTCCGTTCAAGGTTTACCTCGCAGCCAGGTTCAAGTAGCCCAAGGTTCGACTTTAGCAATGTTTCTTTTATGGCTGTAACTACGTATGTTTTCTTTTCCTTGTCGATTTTTACAACAGTAAGGCAAACCCCATTGTGCGAAAGGCTTTGATCGATTTTTAACTCATCAATAAATGAACAGGTTAGCGTGAAATGATAGTTTTCCTGATCTCTCTCAATCGCAATTACTTTGCCGGCTTCTTCTACTATTCCTGAAAACATATTTGTTATTTTTTAAACAAAAATAATAAATTTTAAGACCATTTGAAAAAGCTTTATACTGCTGCTTCACAATTTTCCAATTAATGTAAGTTGCTTCTGCATTGGGTTTTCATAAGATCAGACTCATGGCCAGTTGGAGACCGCCAACCAATGCACATAAGGGTAAAGCCCAGATGCCTATGAGTTTGAAAAAAGAGTTTTTTGGGTTAAACGTAGAGTATAGTTTGGGTAAAATATAAACCGAAAAGGGCAAGTAAAGAACGATGGAAGTGATTACTGCTGGTGTATAATTCATTAGTAATAAAGTTAATATAATGTGTGGAATGAATGCATTCACAAAAAAGACAGTCGTGATAAGGGTTAAGATATCGCGTTGCAAACGCTCATTTCGGGATGATAAACCCCAACTGATTATTGCCCAGGCAATAAGGGTTATGGCAATTATTGCTGCTACCATAGGGTTGGTTTTGGTCATAGCAAAAGGTAAACGGATGTCGATTTCGGGCATGAATAAAGCGTAGCCAATGGCTTCTTCACAATTATGGATGGTAAATATTATTCCGCTGGCCAACAATGCTTTATTGTACGATAAGTTTCGCATTTTTCTTATAGTGTTTTTTTGTGCGTCTGGTCTTTGGCGTTGATAATGTTGGTCAAAGAAACTTGCCCATTTGGATGATATTGTCGTAACAACCATCGAGTTTTCGGCTTTTAATACGCTTTCCTTCAACCTCAAAACCGAATTTTATATAAAGATTTACTGCGGCAGTATTCGATTCATATACTTCTAGTTCAACTTTTTCCAGTCCATTAGTTTTGGCATGGGCGAGTGTTTTTTCAAGTAATTGTGAACCAAGTCCCTGATTTCGGTATTCTTTAAGTACTCCCATTCCGAGAACTCCAACATGGGTAAGGCCTTCATAACTTTTGGGAATAATATCACACCAGCCAACAACTGTTTCTTTATCAATAGCATAGTATTGTGCATGATTGTTCTCGACAATAAATTTAACAAAGTTTACGGTGCTTTCTTCCGAAAAACCAGTAGTCGATCCAAGGTATTTGCGTTCACGGGCTACAATATCAAGCGATTTGCAAAACGATTTGGCATAATGTTCTGTTGCAAAGGAGATTATCATGGCTAAGGTGTTTTTAAAAATAAATTTGTTTTATACACTCATCAATGTGACAATAAAAGAACCAAAAACTTTTCGAATACTGTCTTATATAAGCATATTTATGAGTTTTGTAGACAATATTTTACATTTTCTTGTTACGCATAGCCATTTAATTGTACCAGTTTCAATTTATTATGTTGGAATTTGTTGCCATATTTCGTCTCAACAACTATCTTTGGTTTACTTTTTGTTAGTTCTTCGAAAGAGAATTTTTATATACATGCAGCTGTAACTTTTAAGTAAATCCATTAATATGAAAAAAGTTTATATCAATCAGGGTATTGCAACAAGTGATTTTTCTTTAGGTAAAAAATGTTTTTCTTCCTTTGCCTCGGAAAATTCAATAGTTCACTTTTTAGGAAGAAAGAAAAAGGTCGCCACAATGTTGGTTTTTGCCTTTTTTGCATTGTTTATGGTTTCTTGTGATCTTTTGAACGATGAAGGTAAGTCGTTCGATAAGAGTTTGCTATACGGCACCTGGCGATCGGGGACATTATACTACTCGTATACCAGCGAAGGGGTGGGGGCAACATGGGATACTTCTGATGATGTTACTGAAGCAGAAGGGCAGGCATTCACATGGACGCTCATTGGCGATCAGCTGATGCAGCTTCATGTACTTGAAATGGGTAGCTCTGTTCCTAAAACGTATACCGTTACTACCCTTACCGAGACATCGCTCGAATATAAAGACGGGTTTGGCGTAAGTTATTCTTTTGTGAAAGTTGAGTTTTAATTGATTAATCGGCATGCTTCTTTGAATATGCGCAAACCTCTAAAAATAACTTTAATAACGATTCTGGCATTGTTCATTCTTTTGGGTGCAATGTTGGGTTATTTGCTTTGGTTTGTGGCAACTCCTCCAAAACTCACCTCGGCACTTAAGCAGCAGGTTCCCAAGTTTATCAATTGTCATTACGAAATTGGCGAAGTTGAAATTACTTTTTTTCGCACTTTCCCAAAGTTTGGTATTAGGGCGAACGATCTTATCCTAATTAATCCGGTTCCGGGTGCTCCAACCGATACGCTGGCTGCCATTGATGAAGTAGTGGGTACTGTTGATATTTCAGCTTGGTTTAAAAACAACGAACTTGTTGTTGACGAATTGATTTGTAAAAATTCTGCGGTGACAATTTTCAACGACAGTCTTGGACATTCAAACTTCGATGTTGTGGTTTATTCTTCCGAAGATACAGTAGCAACCACATTTATTGCAGGCCTTAACAATATTCAATTCGAAAATGTTGATTTTCGATATGTTGACAATTCATTGAAAACCAAAGTGCTCATCGATGATTTGTACGGAACGCTCAGTGGGTCGTTTGTTTCGGGAACTCTTATTAGTGATATTTCTATAGACAATAGCATCATTACTGTTGGATATTCAGGTGAAAACTACCTCGATAGGGCCGCAACAAGCCTTAAACTCGTGTCCGAAATTTCTGTATCACCTATGTCTGTCAATATTAAAGAAGCTAGCGGTTCCATTGCTTCGTTGCCAGTGTTTGCCGAGGGGCTGTTGAAAGAAGATACGGTTACAGGTGACCTGCTTTTCGATGTTGATTATCAGATAAAAGAATCACAGGCAGATCAGATATTGTCGATGGTTCCTACTTCATATTCTTCTTATTTCGATGGGATTACGCTTGGGGGTAATGTAGCTGTCGATGGTACAATTAAGGGTACTTATAGCCAATCGACGATGCCAATATTTGGAGTCAATCTGCAGTTTAATGATGCAAAAGCGGCTTATCGTGGAATTCCTTTACAATTGCACGATCTGAACGGCCAGCTTGAAATTTCCACCGATGGTATGACCGATTCATTAACGTATGTCTCGATAAAGAACCTTACTGGTAAAACACCACTCTCATCGTTTGCCGTTACGGGGGGAGTGAAACAATTATTTTCTGATATTTCGTGCGATTTGCTTACCGATGCTGATTTAACTCTTGATGAATTCAATGTTTTCATTCCCGATTCGTTGAATTTTAGCATAAAGGGAAAGGCAAAAGGGCAAGTGTCAACTGTTTTCACCATGCAACAAATTGAAAACATGGCATTTGAAAAGATGAAAATTGCCGGCAATGTTCTTTTTTCAACGCTCGATGCAACGTACGATAGCATTTCAGTAACTGCCAACAGTGCAAAAATGAAGTTTGCTCTTCCAAACAGCAAGGCAGGGAGCAAGACAACAACGTTTTTATCTGCCGATATTATTGCAAAAAAGATGAATGTTTCATTAGCCGATACTCTTGAAGCAACACTCGGAGGAGCTCATGTGATTATTGAAAGTTCCGATTTTAGAGATTCTACACGAATTCCTGATGCGATATGTTCCTTCACTGTTGATTCTCTTTGGGGAAAATCAGACACTATTTCAGTCGCCATGAACTTAGCTTCCGGGAGGGTTAGAGTACAAGCTCGTGATGATGCTCCGGAAAATGCGAGAGTGCAACTTTCGGGGAGGGTTCGGCATGTTGATGCGGTTATGGGGCAGAGTAAGATGGTAGTAAATAAAGTTGATTTGAATACCGAGATTTTGTCTGACAAAAAGGAAAAAGATCCCATTTTACAGTGGATGCCAACGGGTACTATTGGGCTTGAAAACGGACTTCTTTCAATGAACGGTTTTTATTATCCGATTGAAATACCAGCGATAAGCATCGGTTTCTCACCACAAACTGTTATGTTTAAAGAAGGACGTCTGAAAATTGATAAATCAGATTTTCAGCTTGTTGGAGCAATTAACAATGTGTTACCTTATTATCGTGGAGATTCGATTTTAAGGGGAAATCTCAAGTTCAACTCGGCAACAACCGATATTCTTCAGCTCATGACAATGACCAACGGGATTGGATATGAAGAAGAGGTGGATAGTGTTCCGAAAAATGCGGGCTCGGGGCCTTACATGGTTCCCAAAGGGATTGATGTTACCCTCGATGTAGATGTAAAAAATGCTTCTTTTGGTGTTGATTCAGCTAAAAATATCAGGGGAAGCGTAAGGGTTTCTGATGGAATATTGCTGCTCGATGAATTGAAATTTTCGATTCCGGCAACCCGTATGCAGGTTACAGCCATGTATCGTACACCTCGGAAAAATCATTTATTCCTCGGAATTGATCTTCATATGCTTGACGTACAAATAGAAGAACTGCTACAGATGGTTCCCGATATCGATAGTATGATGCCAATGTTGAGGTCGTTCAGGGGTGAAGGTGAGTTCCATATGGCTGCCGAAACTTACCTTGATTCTATGTATCGTTTCAAAAAATCGACGTTGAGAGGAGCTGCTTCTATTAAGGGAGAAAATTTGGTGCTTTTGGATGGTGAAACATTTACAGAGATTGCCAAAACGTTGAAATTTAATAAGAAAACAGAAAATAGGGTTGATTCACTTTCCGCTGAATTTACAATTTTCAGAAATGAAATCGATATTTATCCCTTCCTGATCGTGATGGATAAATATAAAGCAGTGGTAGCTGGCAGGCATAACCTCGATATGAGTTTCGATTATCATATTTCGGTGGTTGATTGTCCATTACCGTTAAAATTGGGAGTCGATGTAAAGGGGAAAATAGATGATTTATCCTATAAACTGGCGCCTTGCAGGTATGCTGAGTTTTATAGGCCGTCGTCTCGTCGTGTGGTTGAAAACAAGCAGTTGGAGTTAAGAAAGATGATTCACGACGAATTGGTCAAGCGTGTAAAAGAACCCTAGATTTTCCCATCGGGTAATTTGTCCGTCAAGTTTTTCCGGCTTTCAGTCAGAATTTTGTTTGAAACAAGAAAAACAGCAGGTTTTTTCGATAACGGATTCTCCTGAGTAAAAACAACCGTATTGTACACCTCTTCAATGGTTTTGTAGTCAATAACTTCGCCGGGAGTGCCTTTTTTGTATAGTTTCCCTTCATTCAAGAGTAGCAGGTAGTCACAATATTCGCTGGCCAGGTTCAGATCGTGGATTATCATAAGCACAGTGAGTCCCATTTGGGCATTAAGTTCCTGAACAAGGTTCAATACCTGAATTTGATGGGAGATGTCGAGTTGAGAGGTGGGTTCATCGAGGAGCAAGAGTTGGGGTTCTTGTGTCAAAGCCCTGGCAATGCCTGCAAGTTGACGTTCACCTCCGCTCAATTTACTCATTAATTTATCTTTAAACCGGAATACATCGGTTAAGTGCATGTATTTTTCCGCAATTGAGAGGTCTTCTTTGGTCTCAAAGAATTGAAAATTTGTGCGATAGGGCATGCGTCCCATTAAAACATAGTCTTCAACACTAATATCAACTTCCTCTGTATGTTGGGTTACGATGGCGATTTTTGTAGCTTTTTCTCTAATCGAAAGTTGGTTCAGGTTTTTATTATCAAGCATAATCAGGCCTTTGCTGATTTTTAATTCTCCAGTAATGGCTTTCATCAGGGTAGTTTTGCCCGATCCATTAGGGCCAATGACTCCTGCGAAAACACCTTTGCCGATTTCGAAATTGAGCGAATCGAGCGAAAAATTGCCATAGCCACATATCAGGTTCTTTATGCTAAGATAACTTCTGTTCACGTGTGTTGAGTTACTAAAGTGTTGTCAATAAATCCAATATAGCCTGCTTTATGCTGTTTCCTTCTATTGTTTGAAAAGAAAATAGAACAGCAGGATATGTGTTTAATTATCACTATTTTATCATCTTCTGTTTTGAGCGGCTTAATACAAAAATAAATACGCTTCCTCCCAACATCCCGGTAATAACGCCTATGGGAAGTTCGTTTGGTGCGATAATAGTTCGAGCAATAATGTCGCAAACGATCAAAAACAGGCTTCCTCCAAGAAAAGAGCTGATAAGCAATATGCGGTAATCGCTACCGATAATTGAGCGCAAAATGTGAGGAATGATCAGACCAACAAATCCAATAATACCCCCCACTGCAACACAAAGTCCTGTAAGAAGCGACGCAATAATAAACAAAATCCGAATAACTGCAGATGAATTTATTCCGAGGTGTTTTGCTTTCGCTTCGCCCAGTCTCAGGGCATTGAGAGGTTGAGCAAAAAGCATCGAAATGATAAGCCCTGCCAATGAGGAAACGACCATCACGGTGATTAATGTGGCGTTTGGTTCGTCGAGAGAGCCCATGGTCCAAAAAATGATACTGTGCAGGTTGTCAGCCGATGAAATTGACATTAAAAACATCATACCAGATGAGGCAACAAAGCTGATCATCACTCCGATAAGCAGCATTCGGTTTATGTTGATTTCTCTGCGTTTCAACGCCAGAAAATAGACCAGAAAAATAGTGATAAAGGCTCCCGTAAAGCCAGCTGCAGGTATAACCAATGTGCCAAGGCTCATGTTAAGGCCAAGAACAATAACAAGAGCAACAGCAAGGGCTGCACCTCCCGATATTCCAAGAGTATAAGGCTCGACCAGAGGATTGTGATAAATTCCCTGGAGGATTGCCCCGGTTATGCTTAATGCCCCGCCTATTGAAAAGGCCAGCAACAATCGCGGTATCCTGATATTGGATAATATGGCATATTCCATTCCCGATTTATTCTCGAATATTGTTGGCAAACTGGCAAGTGGTATTTTCATTTCACCTGCAAGCAACGACCATAACGAAGCCGCAGCAACCAGTAAAAGCAGTAGCACGGCAAAACCAATCCATATGAAATGTTTTCTGCTCATTATGGATGCATTAAATGGATCATTGTGTCGAGTGTTTCTACAAATGTGACTGGAGTTGGGAGGCATGCTTTATTGGAATCGATGATGAATATCTTATTGTTTTTTGCGGCCTCAAGTTCTTTTATGTTTTGCCAGGTTTTTTTTTCTTCTTCTCCGGCAACTCCCATGGTTACAATAAAGATAATATCGGGATTTCTGATGATCACACTTTCACGGGTGATCGCGCCACGGGTCAAATCGGAGGCAATATTCACTGCTTCGGCTTTTGTAATGTATTCATCCATAAACGTTCCGGGGAAAACAGTATATATGGGACTTGCCCCAATCTGAAGGAAGACTTTCCTCTTTTTGCCAAGAGGAATTTTCTTTTTTAGTTGTTCCAGAGTCTTTGTCGAATTGTCAATTATTTTAGTTGCAACTTGTTCTTTACCAATAATTTTTGCAAGATCGGTAAATTGCTGGCAAATTTCTTCAAATGAATCGGCCTTGGGGTACACCACAACATTCAGCCCCATTTTTTTTAACATTTCGAGGGTTTCTATGTCAGTTATGGTGGTTGCGATAACTAAATCGGGCTTCAATACCACCACTTTTTCAATATTCACTTTTATTGCCGATGCAACTATTTCAGCGCCGCTTGTTGCATTACAAAAACTTGTACACCCGACCAATTTATCTTCTGCATCCAAATAGTAAAGGTTTTGGGTGAGGGAAGGAGCAAGCGAAACAATTCGCTGTATTTCAGTTGCCTTAAGAGTCTGAAGGTTGAATAGCAGGCCAATTGATGCAAAAAAAAGAAAATTGACAAATTTTAACATACATCAAAAATTTATTGGCTTCGGAAAAATAGAATGATAGCACTTATCGTTCATGAACTTTTCTCCCCGAAGTTCAAGTTAATACTGTGCAATGGCAGGTCTTCTGGCTTGTCCTTTTTCTGGCGCCTTCCCGTTCGTTGATCGACAAACAGTGGCTAAGAGTTGCCTGAAAAATTCACGGACTTACAGCTGCGGGTACAGCCCCCGCTTTTAACGGGGTTCCCATATTAAGGCATTTCCGGTGTCGGAAATATCCACCAAATGCATGGCAAAGGTAGTAAAAATGATTGAGGAGAGAAGTGGTATTGTATTCGTATTTTTGTGCATAAATTGTTAGTCGGGACTACTGATTTTATGTGTATTTTACTTGTTTGATTCTATAGTTATTTTTTTATCATTATTAGGAGCTAAAATTTGATGTTATTTTTAGTTATTCTAAATTAGCTTGGTAGAAATAAGAAATAAAGAGATATATGGAAAAACTATTGACAATCAACCCTGTATTGTTGGCATTATTTGCCACGCTTTTTACGTGGGGGTTAACAGCATTGGGGGCCGGAATGGTTTTCTTCTTCAAAACGATCAATACCAAGGTGCTCAATATGATGCTTGGGTTTGCCGCTGGTGTGATGATTGCGGCGAGTTTTTGGTCGCTTTTAAGCCCCGCAATCGATATGGCTGAAAATAACGGACAAATTGGCTGGGTACCCGCATTGGTGGGTTTTCTGGGAGGTGGTCTTTTCTTGTTTGGAGTCGACAAGTTATTGCCGCACCTTCACATGGGACTTGACATTTCTCAGGCCGAAGGGATCAAAACTTCGTGGCAGCGAAGTATTTTGCTTGTGTTGTCGATTACCTTGCATAATATTCCTGAAGGCTTGGCTGTTGGTGTAGCTTTTGGTGCATTGGCCAATAACCCCGATGTGGGTTTGCTTTCGGGGGCCATTGCCTTGGCTTTTGGTATTGGGTTGCAGAATTTTCCGGAAGGAGCTGCGGTGTCGGTGCCATTGCGTCGCGAAGGTTTTTCGCGATTTAAAGCGTTCACCTACGGACAATTGTCGGGGGTAGTTGAGCCTATTGCCGGGGTCTTGGGGGCTTATTTAGTCTTGACAGTTGAGCCTTTGCTCCCATATGCGTTGTCTTTTGCGGCCGGAGCCATGATTTTTGTTGTTGTGGAAGAACTTATCCCTGAATCTCAAACGGGGAACGACACTCATTTTTCAACCATTGGTGCGCTGCTTGGTTTTGCGGTGATGATGGTTCTTGACGTTGCCCTTGGATAACAATCTGTATACAATCAAAAAAAAGCAGGTGCCTGAGATTTTCGACACCTGCATTTTTTTAAAATCGATTATTTATTTACCAGATAACAGCTCGTTGGTTTTCTGATAGATACATATAGTCGCCTTCTTTTATATCGAATGCTGTATGGAATTCGGGCATGTTTCGTAACGGCCCAAGCACCCTAAAGCGGCCTAATGAATGTACATCTTCCTGAGTCAGGCGCAAAATTTCTTTGTCACGAACATTGCTGGCCCATAAATGAGCATAAGCCAGAAAGAATCGTTGATCGGGAGTAAAACCTTCGATCGGTTCCTTTTGATTGCTTCCTTTTTTAAAGGCTGTATAGGCAATGTTTAACCCGCCTAAATCGGCAATATTTTCACCGAGAGAAAGCTTGCCATCGGCATGAACGGTATCCAAAACGATGAATTCATTGTATTGTTTCACAAGCACTTCGGTGCGGGTATCAAAGTTCCTGCTGTCTTCTTCTGTCCACCAGTCGTTAAGATTGCCGTTTTTATCATATTTTCTTCCCTGATCGTCGAACCCATGGGTCATTTCGTGACCGATAACCACTCCGATAGCGCCGTAGTTAACAGCATCGTCGGCTTCAAGGTAGAAGAAAGGTGGCTGTAAAATAGCTGCCGGGAATACAATTTCGTTTACTTGTGGATTGTAGTAGGCATTTACCATTTGTGGTGGCATGTACCACTCACTTTTATCCAATGGTTTATTGATTTTAGCAAGGTCGTATTCTGTTTCAAATTTCCACGAGCGGAGCACATTGTACAAATAATAGTCTTTTTTGATTTCGAGACCCGAATAATCGCGCCATTTATCGGGATAGCCGATCTTTACAATGATTGTAGCCAGTTTTTCGCGGGCTTTTTCCTTGGTCTCATCGCTCATCCATGTTAGTTTGTCAATGCGTTCGCCTAGAGCAGTGCGCAGATTTTCAACAAGAAGAAGCATGCGTTCTTTGGCTTGTGGTGGAAAATATTTTTCAACATAAAGTTTGCCAATTGCTTCACTTAAGGCGTTGCTTACTGTTCCTTGTACCCTTTTCCAGCGTGCACGGTTCTCAACTTGCCCTTTCATTACTTTTCCGTAGAATTCAAAATCCTGATCGACGAAGGCTGAAGAAAGATAAGGTGCTGAGGCATTTAATACGTTCCACCCAAGGTATGCCTTCCAGTCATCAACGGCAATTTCCTGCATCATGACACTTATTTCTTTAAAAAATAATGGCATACAAACGTTTATGTCGCCGGGTTCAGGAAGATTGACGGTGTTGAAGAATTGTTGCCAATTGAATCCGGCAGATAATTCTTTAAGCCCGTCGAGTTTCATTTTATTGTACGTTTTATCGGGGTCGCGCCGTTCAAGCCTTGTCATCGATGCATTGGCAAGCCGGGTTTCGATGGACATTACCTGCGATGCTTTTTTTGCTGCATTTTCATTGTTCTCGCCAGCCAGTTCGAACATTTTGGCAACATGCTTCACATACTCAGTCCTGATTTCTTTCGACCGTTCGTCATCTTTTACATAGTAGTCGCGGTCGCTTAGGCCCAAGCCTCCCTGATAAAGTTGGCCAATAACCCATTCGCTGTTCTTTTCGTCGGCTGAACTGAAAAACGAAAATAGCACTCCTGTTCCATTGGCGTGCGATTTGCTGATTGCTTCCTGCACTTGCTCAATAGTTTGAATATTTTCAATTTCAGAAAGCAAGGGAAGTATAGGTTCTCGTCCTTGTTGTTCGAGAGTTGCTGAGTCCATCCCCATGTTGTACATGTCGGCTATTTTCTGCCCGTAACTGCCTGTTTCATGCGTGGTTGTTGTGATATTTTCAAACAGTGTCTGGAGCTGTTTCTCGGCCGAATCGCGAAGCTTGTCGAATGTTCCAAACCTGCTTTTGTCGTCGGGTAGGGGGTTGTTTGCTTTCCAACCTCCGTTGGCATAGTTGTCGAAGTCTTGTGCCGGGTCGACCGTTGTATCTAAATTAGCCGGGTCGATGGCTTGGTTTTTTCTCTTTTGCTCGCACGATGTGGCTAACATCGAAAAGAGGATCAAACTGAAAATCATTAGTTTCGATAATTTTCTCATGAATATTAATTTAATGTGTCGTGTAATTTGTAATTGAGCCACAAAGATAATCCAAACAGGTTAGGCTTTAAAATATCTTGTAGCTTGTTTTCACTGGTTATTTTGATTTACTATATTTTTCTGTAATTATCTGCTTATGACTATTTTTTGCGAATATGATTTATCGTTGGTAGTTAGCGAGATTAAATACACCCCGCTTGGCCAACCAGGCTTCAGGTTGACTGAAATGGCTGACTTACCTCCTTCTACCTGTTGATCGAGTAATAGTGAACCCGTTAAAGAAAATATTTTTACGCCGATGTTTCGTGTTTTATTAAAACTATCATCTTGAATTATAATTCGATCGTCGGCTGGTTGGGGAAAGATCCGGGCTGGTTTTTCCGTCTCGCTATAGTGGATTTTTGTTTCTTCCCAATTTTTATTTTCCACCTTTAGGATTATTAAAAATTCGCCCTCGGTGCCCCCTCCGCTACCATCAAATTGAATCCAGTACCTCTTGCCCGGGATTACTGCAACGGTATCTATGCCCGACTCAGGATCGAGAGATGATTTGTCATCGTTTGCAGCTAAAATAGTATAGTTTCCGTTCAAGATATCTCTTTCTGAGTTAGCTTCATACAGTGCAATTTGTCCGTCCATTCCTGTGGCTTCAATCGATACCTTGCCCGACTCGGGGGCATCGAAATAAAACCACACCGAATTCTCTACAATGTTTTTTCCTGTTCCATACTCATCGCACCAATCGGTTTGTGTAGTGCACGACTCGAATGGCGGTATGGGTTCGTTATCTTCTACAGTGGCGCAGGTATTGCAAAAGGGGCCATTTTGCCCGGGTTCAATAAATTGTGCATTGATTAGATTGTCGTTTTCCGGCTTTAAAAAATCGATAGAAAAGAGAGCTGTATCGACACATGTTCCGTGGGTTCCAATTAAAGTTCCCTTTATGGTAACCGTTGATTCGATTACAATTGTGTCGTTTTTTATAATGGCAAATGTGTTATTGTCTATGTTGCTGGTATTGAAAAGCGAGCTGGTTTCGGAGGCGATTTGCCATGAATAATTGGTCGCTCCGTAGGCAAAAAGTTTGAGGGTGTCGAGTTCGTAAAGGCATTTCCCCGAGCTGAAGTTTTGCTCAAAAGAAACATCTATTGAGGAGCTTGCAATAACAGCATTCTGTCGGATCATGCTATCTTTTCCTTCACTGTTTTCTACTGTTAGTTCTATCGTGTAGTATCCTTCGTTATCGAAACTTATTTCGGGATTTGCTGATGTTGAGCTGGTACCATTGTGATATGTAATTGTAGAAGGGGTGATTTCCCATTTCCATTGGGTTATATTGAATAAGGAGTAATCTTTTAGTTTGATGGGCTCGCCTGTGCAAACTTGTTGAAATTCGGGAGCAAATATGGCCTCGGGCAGATTGGTTTCCGGGGTATAGCCTTTGTGCGATGTGATATCGCTACCATTGGCTAACAATTGTTTTAATGTCGATATGGTCGTTTGTGAGGCGATTGCATTGCCTTTTGTCCATGAATAATTCAGTTTTCCATAGTACGAATCGTAGTCACCCCCGCCATGTAATTGGCCAATAATCAGTCTATTTTGGTCGAATAGGGGAGAGCCTGACGAGCCGCCAGCGGTTGCCCCTTTGTCGAAAAGCACTTCCCAATGGGTATTTGTTGGCGAGTATCCGCCTTCGTCCCAATAAATATCATCTAAAAAGGTAGTTGGTTGGTTGTACGATAAGGATATTTTTTTTAAGATTCCGTTAGGTTGGTGGATGCCAGTGCCACGGGTTGCATTTTCTTCAAGGTTCCAACCGGCATAGTAAGGCTGAAAGTTTGCCGGGGGAACACTCTCGAGCCGCAGCAGTGAAAAGTCGGAGTTTGCACCTGTAGCGACTAAGGTAGCACCATTAAGTGTGCTGCGTGTTTTTGCCATGAGCCCGCAACCTTCAGTTTCGTGGTTAAAGTAAGCAGTAAGGGTTTTAGCAACAATGGGAGAGCTGATACAGTGGTTGGCAGTAAGGGCGTAGGGCGTTCCATCGTTGTTCACGTTGTTGATGAGCGCTCCGGTACACAAATAGCTGTTCCGGTCTTCAATGAATGTGAAGAGAAATACAGCATGTTTTTCGAGTTGCCACTTTATTCCTTCGCCGCAGTTTACGTCGATAAATTCTTCGCCCAATGAGTTTTGTTCTATCATTTCGTTGAGGTCGCGGTAGGCTAGCCCAACTTTTTCAAGAATGACAACTCCTGAGAACTGAGGGGAAAAAGGTTCGAAGTATTCAATAATTAGAGTGCTGGAAGGGAAATCGGCGATGACAAACGATCCGTCGTCTGATGCATTTTCTTCGGTGAAAGCACCATAGATTAACGAATAGTCGGGAGAATAAATAAAAAGATTTGCCCCTTGCGGAATGTCGAATGTGCTAAAAACTAATTTTAACGATTTTGCTTCAGCCGAGGAAATTTCATATCTCCAAAGGGTTCCATTATGAGCGGGGGTTTCTGTTCCTTGTTTTATATCGATGGCAACATCTTGAACTACCCCGTAACGGAAAGGAGTGCCATAGCTAAAGTCTTCGGCCTTAAGTTGTTCCGGGTTGATTGATTGAAGGGTAACCGAAGAAACAAGTTGTCCCGATTTGCGTAAAGATATATCGAGTGAGGCAGGTTTGCCACCATTCGATAATTGTGCATAACTTGTTGTAATGTAAAAGAAAAAAGAAAAAATAAGAATAATTCGTTTGGCTATTTTATTTTCTTGTAGGTGTAATTGCTTCATATCGTGATGTTAAACAAGTTAATTGTAATGAAAAATCTTGGTAAAGGTAATTTACTTGTTATTCCGTTTTCTTATCTTATGGTTTTTTAGTATTTCTTTCATGGCATATTACTTTAACAACAAAATACAAAACAAGTTTTCAACTAAAAAATGAGAAAAAGCGCTTCTTTATGAAACGCTCTTTCAAACTAACTAAATTCTATAAAATGTCCATCATAATGATATGGGTATTCCGTTGTAGAAATCTAAAATTTTTGAACGGAAAATGAATTCGTATTTGGCTTGTATCAAATTCGATTCTGCAATGGCGAGCTTTGTTTTTGCATCGTTGTATTCAACCGAACTAACCCTTCCTACATTATATTTTTCTTCGATATACCTGAACGATTCACTCATGGATTTTGATGCTACACGGTTTGCATTGAATCTTTTCTGCGAAGCAAGTGCATTGGTATAGGCCTGTTCAATTTGTTTCCTAAGTTCTTTTTTTGTGGCATCGAGTTGCAGTTGCTGGTTCTTTACCTGGATTTTAGCATTTTCAATGTTTGTCTTGTTTTCAAACTTGTTGAAAATAGGAATGTTGAGATAAAGTCCAATCCCTTCGCTGTGGTTTGTTTTTATTTGCTCGGAAAGAGCGGGCATCTTGTTTTCCGAAGAAAGTAAGTAACGGTCGTCGAAACTGGCAGAGGCAGAAAGACTTGGCAGCAGAGACGATTTAGCAACTTTTAGCTGTGACTCGTAGCTTTTCAGGGTGTAATCGGCACTTTTTATTTCTGGTCGATATTGCAATGCTTTTTCGTAGACCCCAGATGAAGAGGCAATTGAGGCTTGAGAAGCAAGTTCAGGCATCTCGGGTATTTCAATTGAAAAATTGTTGTAATCTTCCAGTTCGAGCATTTGTGCCAGGTTGAGATAGGCTAGTTGCAACTGATTTTGCCGGGTTACAAGAGTGAGCTCTTCGTTGGCTCGTTGGGCTTCAATTTCGAGCAGGGTACCTTCTGCAACTTTGCCTGCAGCAACCAGCTCTTTGGTGCGCTGAATTTGTTTGTTGGTCTGTTCAATTTGTGTTTCCGAAGCATTGATTAATTCATTGGCAAACAAAATTTCGAGGTAAGCCGATGCAATATTAAGCGTGAGATCATCTTTGGCTTTCTGCAAATCTTCGAGGCTCGATTTTAGTTCGAATTCTCGCTGTTTAATTGTGTTGTTTAGTGCTCCTCCCCGCCAGATCTGTACTGAGGAATTAACCGACAGCCCTGTGTTCGACGATGAAAAGTTATCGTAGGTGTTGTCGATATTTAACGAACGGCCAAAATTAAAACCCTGTGATAATCCCGCATTTACATCGGGGAGACGTTCATTTTTAGACTGTTGGTATTGGTTCGAGCGGTACTGTGTGTTTAGCTCGGTTTGTTTAATCATTATATTGTTGCTCAGGGCATAATCGATACACTTTTGCAGCGACCATTTTTCTTGGGCTTGCGATTGCATGAAAATCGCTATGGTAATTAAAAGTAATGCAACTTTCTTCATTTCTGTTTTCATTTTACGTTGATGAAAATCTGTTCTGTACTTTATTAGACTTCTTGTGGCATACAATCCTACTCGGGGTGAGCCACATTAGTGCAATATGTTTACTTTGTTCTAGTTAGTACTAGTAGCCGTCTCTTGTTTTGGATCAATTTTTTCGCCTTTAATTTTGTTGTCAACGGTTAACCCTTCAAGAATTTCGATGTTGATACCGTCGGATAATCCTACTTTTACTGATCTTTTTTCGAATACTTGCTCTGTTGCTGTTTCAATTTCAACATAAGCTGAATCGTTTTCGAATTTGAGCAACCTTTCGGGAATAACCAGAACACTGTCACGACTGTCGGTTACGATGCTGGCGTTGGCACTGTATCCCGAGCGGATAAACTGGCCTTCCTGTAATTTTACATCGGCTTTGATAGGAAACTGAACGGCACCGTTTTCTTCTACGCCTTTGGGCGAAAGGTAGGTGAGTACTGCATTGAAAGTTTGATTCTCTATCGCTCCAATAGTCAGTAATATATTCATCCCTTCTTTAATCCTTCCAACTTCGGTTTCATCAACTTTTCCTTCAAAAATCATATCGTTCATGTCGGCAACAACGGCAATGGTTGTTCCCGCGTTGAAAGTATTTGCTTGAATAACAGAGTTTCCTTCTTTAATTGGAACGTCGAGGATCATCCCGTTAATCGTTGACCGGATTAGGGTGTTGGTTGTTTTTGCCGATTTCTTTGTCACCCCTTTCTTAATCAATTCAAGGTTGTCTTCGGCAGCGGTAAGTTCCTCTCGTGCTGTATTAAAAGAGAGCTGAGCTTTTTGGTATTCTTCGTACGGGATTACCTTTTTGTCGAAAAGTTCTTTTTGACGGTCGTAATCAATCTTGGCATCTTCGTAATTGAGTTTTGCCATGTTGAGTCTCGATTCGGCATTGTTCATGGTAATCATGTCGGGTATGATGGTTACTCTGGCAATTACATCGCCATTATTTACCATTTGGCCGGCTTCGAGATATACTTCGTCAATAATTCCCGATACCTGAGGTTTGATTTCGATCTCTTTTCTAGGTAGAACCGATCCTGTAGCTACAGTTTTTTTGACAATATTATCATACTTAGCTGTTTCAATTTTGAAAACGTCGGGTTGTTTCTTTGATTTTGAATAGAGAAAATAGAATGTTCCCAGAAATATTGCAACTAACAATACAATCCAGAATGTTCTTAAATAATTTTTCATGACTATTTATAATTTGTTGTTTATATTTTCAGTTAATTCAATCATTCAGTTAATTCAGTTAATTCAATCATTCAGTCATTCAGTTAATTCAATCATTCAGTTAATTCAATCATTCAGTTAATTCAGTATTTATTCCGCCCTTAGTGCATCGATAGGTTTTATTTCAACAGCTCTTTTGGCAGGGAGATAACCTGCAATGGCTCCGGAAATTATTAATATAAGTAAGCATGCAACAGCAATACCAAGATTTACACCAGGCTCTTTGATGAATATTTGACTGTCGCCGTCTTTAGGTGCCATAGCCAGAATTTTGTTTAATATCTCGAGGATAAAGATGCCCGAAACTAGCCCAAGGTAACCGGCCAAGGTAGTCAGGAATGTGCTTTCCATGATAATTTGCGATATAACCTTCCGGGGAGTTGCCCCAATAGCCCGCATTACGCCAATTTCCTGAGTTCGTTCCTTTATGATGACCAACATTATGTTGCTTACCCCGATCACTCCTGCCAGCAAGGTGCCAATACCTACAATCCAGGTTAATACCTGTATGCCAATGAATAGGGTGCTGAACATTTTGAACTGTTTTTCGAGGTTGATGTGGCCAACAGCCTGGACATCGATTGGTGCAATGGCGTGGCGTTCTTTAAGCGAGGCGATTACTTTATCTTCAACAAAAGTTGCACTGTATCCTTTTTTTGCTGTAATTCCCAGCATATGAACCGAATTGCCATAATTGTAGGCTACTTGCATAGTGGTGAACGGAAGAAAAATACTTTCTTCGGTACGGCCGTTTATGTTAATTGTTGAAATAGGTTTTATGAGTCCAACGATTTGGTAATAAACTCCGTTTACCCGTATGTATTCACCAATAATTTTTTCTCCGGGTTTGAACATTTCTTCTTGAACATTTTCCCCGACTACACAAACTTTTCGTTTTTGGAGGATATCAACCTCGTTAAGCCAACGTCCTTCAATGATGTCGACCGGATCAATCTTTGTCCATTCTGGATAATCTCCTTTAATATAGAAACTGGCAGTTTTGTCGCCCCTTACGGTGTTATTGCCACCCCTCCATCCAAAAAGGCGTGGGGCAACCACATCGGCTTCACCAATTGAGCTTTTAATAAAGATTACATCTTCATTGTCATATTCCCAATATCGCCCCCTGCGAAACCCTTTGTAAGGTTCACTGGTACTTTCAGTCCACATGAAGAATGAGTTGGTGGCCACTTGGCCTACACCGTCGGTTATCCCCTTTTCGAGGCCTTTCCCGGCACCGGCCATAATTATTAGCATGAAAATGCCCCAGAAGACCCCAAATGCAGTGAGAAGACTGCGAAGTTTGTTTTTTTTCAGGGTGCTTATTATTTCGTTCCAGCGATCTAAATCAAACATGGCTATATTGTCTTATTGTTTTAATGTCTATTATATTTCTATGCTTAGTAAAGAAATTACTCGTCGTGCAGCGCCTCAATTGGCCTGATAGATGCGGCACGTTTTGCGGGCATGTATCCGGCAAATGCTCCGGCAGCGACCAAAAGCAGCATGGCACTTATGGCAATCCGCAAATCAACCGTCGGGTTCATAAACATCCTGATTTCTCCCTGATCGCCACTGGCTCCAACCTGCGTTTGTGTTTGGGCTTCCATGGCAAAATTTATCCCTTCCATTAGGCTTATGCCCAGAAACATACCTATGTAGCCAGCAGCTGCGGTTATTAAAATCGATTCGAGCAGAATTAGCCCGATTATTGAACCAGGCGTGGCGCCAAGGGCTTTTCGTATGCCAATTTCTTTGGTTCGTTCTTTTACTACAATGAGCATGATGTTGCTAACGCCCACTATACCTGCAATTAGTGTTCCTATGCCAATGAGCCAAACAAACATATTGATGGCACTGAAAATATTCATCGTTTGCACGTAGTCTTTCAGCGAATTATAGAGTCCAATTGCTCTTTCGTCTTCAGGATCGAATTTGTGCCTGCGTGCAATATCGTTTTTAATGTTTTTTTCAATTTTTTCACTTTCACTTTTCGAAATATCGGTTGTTGTAAGTGCCAGATTGTGAATTCGGTTGCCCGCGTTAAAAAGCCGTTGAGCTGTAGAAATCGGAATTAGGCCTTGACGTGTACCTTCGCGGGGGTCTTTTTCGGTATAAACCCCGATTATTTTGAACGGTACGCTTCCAACTTTTATGAATTGCCCAATCGGGTCGGTATCTTTAAAAAGCGCTTTGCGGATATCTTCTCCAATAACCATCACCTTTCGCTCGTGTTCAAGATCAATGTCGTTGAGGAAGCGGCCTTGTGAGATAATCAGGTTTTCGATACCGAGGTAGTCGGGGTGGCACGACTGGGTGTTGTATGTACCATATTCATTTCCAAATGAATATATTCTATCTCCAATCCAATAGCGGGCTGATATCTTGTCGATGTTCTCCATCTTTTTGATGGCATCATAATCGTCCATTGTAAACTGAATTGCTCGTCCCACTTTGTATCCTTGGTAAGGCATGCTTGTTTCGCGACTCCAAATCCATATTGCGTTACGGGCATTTCCCTCAAAGTTTGAACTAACGCCGTTGCTCAATCCGTTACCTGCACCCAGCAAAACCATCAGCATGAAGATTCCCCAGGCAACAGAGAAACCTGTTAGTAGGGTACGTAGCTTGTTTTTCTTAATCGTACCCAGTATTTCTTGCCATTTATCCAGATCGAACATAGCTTACAGTATTGCTTTGTCTTTTGTGTAACTTTTCTTGAACGAGGCAAGTTCACCGTTTATGATCATGTCGCCGATTACCCCGTCGCGAAGTTTTATAATCTTGTCGGTCATGGCGGCTATATCGTGTTCGTGAGTTACGATAATGATGGTAATATCTTGTTTATTAATTTTCTTAAGGATATCCATCACTTCGTACGAGGTTTGCGTGTCGAGAGCGCCTGTGGGTTCGTCGGCAAGGATAACTTTGGGTTGTGAAATAAGGGCACGGGCTATGGCTACACGTTGCTTCTGCCCGCCCGACATTTCATTGGGCATGTGATCGGCCCAGTTGAGTAGTCCTAGCCGGTCGAGGTATTCCAGTGCAATCTTGTTCCGCTTTTTACGTGGTACCCCTTGGTAGTACAGAGGAAGAGCTACATTTTCCATCGCGTTTTTAAACGATATTAAATTGAACGATTGGAAAATGAACCCGAGCGTTTGGTTGCGGTATTGTGCAGCCCTTTTTTCGCTCATGTCTTTAATGAGTTTACCTCCAAGTTCATAACTGCCCGAATCGTAATTGTCGAGGATGCCCAGAATATTCAATAAGGTTGATTTTCCAGATCCTGACGATCCCATAATCGAGACAAATTCTCCTTGGTGTACATCGAGCGATATGCCCTTTAATACATGCAGGCTGTTGGTGCCTGTGTGATACGACTTGTGTAGATTGCTAATTTTTATCATGGCTATATATAATCTTGCAGATGAATTTCGAACCCAAAATTCTTATTTGTAACATACTTTTTATTGTTTCAATAGATAAGTTGTCGATTTTTATCGGTAATTATCATTTTTTGCTGATTAGTATACTTCACCTTTGGTTTATTACAACATTCAGGTTCTTTTATAAGTCGGTTTCATTCAAAAAAAGTTACATGCTGAAACGAACATGATTGCAGAAAAGCGCAAACACGGATGAACAATACACATGTGAGTTCTCCCGCAATAGCGGGACAGGCTATCCGGTCGAAATCTAGTTCAATGACCGACCTTTCGTTCCAAAAGATATTCAGTATGTTAAAAGTTTTGTACAGATGAAAGGGTTTTTTCTGTTAAGTATTTTTTATTCTTTTTATTGGTTAACTTTATTTTAACACCTTTTTGTCTGATTATGTGTATTTTTGTGCTGTAACATTGTTCCTATGCGATTTAATCTGCGTAAAACGATATCGTTGTCTCTTACTGTTTTAATTATTTCTTCTACAGTAGGTTTCAATATTTTGCTCACATTCTGCGGAGGGTGTGATAAGGAACATATTGCCATTTCATTAGTTGCCGACGGCAATAATTCTTGTTCTTGTTGCGATGAAGATGGTCATGAAAAATGTTGCTCTCTACCCATTGATCATTGTTCCGGGACTCATCACGAGACGAGGCACTTCATTGCCCAGTTGAAATATGACTCGCTTGAGGTAAAAACTAAATTATTGAAGATTTTACTTCCGGTAGTCCCGTTATATTTTGTTGCCATTATTTTCGATATGTTTGTGTCTCTGGCACAAACTGTTACTCATTCCATCGTAAAGTCAATTCCTCCATCCGGGGGCCGATCAATTTTGCTTTCAATTTGTGTTCTTCGGCATTGAAAATGAATGATTATTAGGTTTTTGCACGTCTAAAGCTGGCGTGTACTCAGTTAATTATGTTTCATTTTCAAAAGAAGATTTTATGTACAAAATAGTATTCATTGCATTATTTCTTGCAATATTTTCAATAGATATTAATGCCGCGCCGGTTGAGGTAAAAGGCCGGGTGGTTGAAAAAGATAATCCGGCATCACCTATTGTTGGTGCAAATATTTATTGGCTTGGAACAACTGTTGGAACGAGTTCTGATGTTGATGGGAATTTTTCTTTACCAATATCCGAAAAGAGTCAGAAAGTTGTTGTTTCATTTGTAGGGTTTAAGCCCGACACAATATCAATATCCGATCGCGGAAGTTCATTGCTGGTGTTGCTCGATAAGAATATTGAGCTTGATGAAGTGGTTGTAAAAGAGCGCCGTAGAGGGCAATACCTTTCTGCGTTAGACCCCGTTCAAACAACAAAAGTTACGGTTACTGAATTGCAAAAAGCCGCCTGTTGTAACTTATCTGAGAGTTTTGAAACCAACGCATCAGTCGATGTGGCGTATTCCGATGCGGTTACAGGGGCACAACAAATTAAAATGCTTGGGCTTTCAGGTGCTTATGTGCAAACGATCTCTGAGAATATTCCTTCAATTCGAGGAATGGCTGCACCATACGGGCTTGGGTATATTCCCGGACCATGGATGGAGTCAATCCAGATTTCAAAAGGAACATCATCGGTAGTGAATGGGTATGAGGCAATTACTGGGCAAATAAATGTTGAGTACAAAAAACCTTTTGCCGACGAGAAATTCCATTTCAACCTCTATGGGAATAGTGAACTTCGTTCAGAAGCAAATCTGAACGCTTCGTATAAATTTCCCGATTCGCTTTCAACCATGGTGCTATTGCATGGCGAAAACCAAAATACCCAAATAGATGGAAATGCGGATGGTTTCCTGGATGTGCCAAGAGTGAGGCAAGTTAATTTTATAAATCGCTGGTATAAAGAACACCGCAACGGAGGCGATTTTCAAATAGGGGTAAAACTGCTCGAAGAGGATAGAAAATCGGGGCAGGTTGATGCTTTTGATTTGCCTGACGAAAATTTATATGGTATAAGTGTCCGCACTAGCCGGTACGAATTATTCGCAAAAAATGGGTATTTGCTTGATCGGCCAGGAACCAGCATTGGTATGCAGCTTTCGGGCTGGTATCATAAACAGGATGCCTCTTATGGCCGCACGGCTTATTCAGGGACTCAATACAATGGATATTTCAATTTTATATATCAGGGTAATTTTGGAACCGACCTTCATACCTTCAAGGCTGGTGCATCATTGCTTGCCGATTCGTACAATGAGAAACTCGATATGGCCTCAACTTCGTTTGCCGAAATGGTTCCGGGGGTTTTCTATGAGTATAATTTCAACCTTCGTCACAAACTCAACATTATGGCGGGCTTACGTGCCGATTATAGTTCTGAATATGGAATATTTCTGACGCCCCGTGTTCATGCAAAATGGGAAATTATTCATGGACTTACCTGGAGGGCATCGGCAGGAAAGGGGTATCGAACCCCAATGCCGCTTGCCGAAAACAATTTTATGCTGGCCAGTTCGCGTAAAATGGTAATTCCCGATCGCTTGAAACAAGAAGAAGCTATAAATGTGGGAACAAGCTTGAATGCACTTATTCCGCTGGGTGAAAGGGACGTAAGCTTGACTGTTGATTTTTACAGGACTAACTTTTTGGAGCAAGTAGTAAGAGATGTTGACAGCAGTACCGATAAGGTTGTTTTTTCAGATCTCGAAGGAACCTCATTTTCCAACGCATTTCAAGCAGAGTTAATGTACGAAATCTTCAAAGGGTTTACGATTAACGCGGCTTACCGCACAAACGTAGTGAAGCAAACCATTGGAGGTCAATTGCGTGAAGTACCCTTAACGAGTCGTTATAAAGGGTTGTTGAGCATGTCGTATGCTACCAGAATGAAGAAGTGGCAATTCGATCTAACATCGCAATTTAACGGAGGTGGCCGCATGCCCGATCCCGATGTTTTGAATCCTTTGTGGAGTGCTGAATTTAAGCCGTTTACTATTGTAAATGCCCAAGTTACAAAGAATTTCAAACGTTGGAGCTTTTATGCAGGTGCCGAAAACCTGTTAAATTTTATGATGGATAACCCGGTGGTTGGTGCTGCCGATCCTTGGGGAAAGGATTTTGATGGAACGATGATTTGGGGGCCTGTTCACGGAAGAAAAATCTATGCAGGATTGCGATTTACCATCAACGATTATAACTAACCCAAATTAGAAAAAATCGAAACAGGTGTAATGAATCAGGATTATAAAAAAAGTTAAAAATAGAACGATATGAGAAAAATTAGAATTGCAACACTTTTATTGTTAATTGTGTTTATTTTCATCGTTAACAATGCATTAGGGTCGGATAAGAAAGATGAAAAGACCGTAACTTTCACAGTGAGCATGGATTGTCACAGTTGTGTGAAAAAAATCGAAAGCAATATTCCCTATGAAAAGGGCGTTAAAGATTTACAAGTTTCACTGGAAAAAAAGGAGGTAACTGTAACCTTTCGCACCGACAAGACATCCACCGATAAGCTGATCGAAGCTTTTAAAAAGCTCGGCTATACAGCAAGCATTGTTGGTGAGGCAAAGGTAGATAAAGAAAAGAAAGAAGATGGTCATAAGACACATTCGCATTAAACTTTTAGTAAGAACATGAACTTTTAGAGGGCTCCGCATAGGGGCCCTTTTTGTTATACCAAGGGCATTTTTAAAACAAACCAAAACCACTCATGGAATGGATCACTTTACTATTCGGGTGGATAAATTTATTTTTTGTCATTGTTGGCCGGTAAAAGTATAAAAACACAAAACAGATTGCTTCGCTTCGCTCGCAATGACAACATTATCTGCTTATTAGGTGGAGGGGAGGGGTTGGTTGAAACCCCTGTCATTGCGAGCGAAGCGAAGCAATCTCAAACGTTTACCGGACAACAGTAATTTTTTATAACTTAACTAACTAAAAGGCCACAAATTCACGAATAATGATGATGGATATTATTTAACCTGAGTTTGACTTTATTTTTTAAAAGTAAAATCGAACTCAGGTTATTTACAAGGCTGAAAGCTACAAGATTATTGGGATATGCATGGAAGTACACAACAACCTTGGTCCGGGATTTCTGGAAATTGTATATAAAGACGCATTGGAATATGAACTTCGTTTAGCGGGTATCCCATTTGAACGAGAAAAAGAATTTGTTGTAAATTACAAAGAGACAATGTTATAATGAGCACGAAACGTTCCGATAACAATCGGAATAATATTCGTGCATTAGTGGCCATTCTATCAAAATTACCAAGCGACTTTATTGGTAATGAACCTGTTGTTCGTGGTGGCGAAATATGCATAAAGCCTCACGATGCCAATACAGCGTTCATGCAGGTTTATCTGCCAAAGTCGGTTTTGCTCATGGAAAAAATCAAGCGTTTTTCTATGTCGCGCTACAGTTCGGCAGATAAATGCTATTTGTTGCCGG
>Ga0123335_1001780_pt1 | contig 34001 bp, 23 predicted proteins | sample BiotimSIPDNA_2_FD_89707 | JGI IMG/M metagenome (GOLD analysis project Ga0123335, IMG submission 89707) | Anaerobic biogas reactor microbial communites from Washington, USA - Biogas_R2 time_0 SIP DNA | ecosystem: Engineered > Bioreactor > Anaerobic > Unclassified | place: Washington, USA... | reverse complement strand
AGAAAAAAATCCTTTGATTCAGGGGGCAGGGAAATGTGATTGAATATGTCAATTGCCATGCGGTGGTCGTTAATTTTGTCATCCTGAAAAACCTGCATGACAAGTTTAAGGTGAGAAGGGAAGCTTGCCAGCATCTCATCTGTAATTCCATGTGAATACCAGGGTGCCATGATAAACATACAGGCTCCATTTTCACCCCATTTATTTTCGTTCAGCAATTTCCAGGCTATTGCAGGAGCAGATCCGCCCCCCATAGAGTGACCGACTATGGCAATCCTTGTGGTATCTGCGTTTTTCATGGCTGCAAAGACCCCGGCTTCAAAGCCCTCTGACATAAGCTCTATTTTCATCTCCATATCGCTCATGTCCATATCTAGAGAGATATATGGGGAATAAACAAGGATATACCCTCTTTTTACTACCTCATAAATAAGGTCTTTATACGATGAAGGGTCTGAGGCTCCAATTCCGTGGCAGAAGAATACTAAAGGGAACTTCCTGCTGCCCTTTGTGTCAGGCTTGAAAAGGTAAACCTGCTCGTCCGGTTGGCCGGGATATGGTACTGAGTCGGAAACAACTTTAAAAAAAGCCGTCGAACCTGAAGAAAAGGGCGCCTTGTATTCCGGACATACCGAGACTGTATCAGAATAAATCTGTGAAAAAACAGTTGCGATTACATATAAAACGACTAATAATTTGTTATATTTCATAATTCCTCAAAGATGATAGTTCTGTTTTCCCAGTATACTACCAATGTAAAAATAAATCAATGAGTGGAAATCTTCACCTAAGATAAGGATTTGGCGCCATAACAATTGATAAAATGGCTCCGCCCGGTTATTACTTTTGCTGTGGTTTTGTAGTACCCAGGAATCATCGGTTCTGCATACATTTTGATGGTGAAACCGCGATAAAAAAAACAATGAAGATGGAGTGTTTTCACAGGCCTTGAAAATAAAAGGCACGGTCAATTGACCGCGCCTGAAAAATCCCCCATTGATATCAAATCTTAAGATTTAAAGCACCCTTCACATTTAGCTACACTCTTTATCTTTCAGATCCAGATGCTTTCATATTCTGTTTTACAGATCTTTCTTTACTACCTATCCCGATACTGGTTCACCCTCCCTCTCAAGAGCACGTTCCTCTCTTCACGAACTATTACTACAAATGTACCGTTTGAATGTGAGAGTGATTTGAGCGGGATTAGTGATGATTTGTTGTATATCTTCACTGAGATAGTCCGTCCTCTAAGGTCATAAAGAGCAACAGAAACCCGTTTCGCATCGGGAATCTTGAGTGAAAGGATGTTTTTAGAGATTCTGGCAGAGGATACTCCGGTTTTTCTATAAATCTCTTTTACCGGATTAATAGAAACCCCGCCGGAAGGCAGCCGGGCTGCTATGCCCCGGCCTGCAGTACTCATGTAAACCACACCAAACGTGTTCATGTCGCCGACAACAAATTCTCCATTTGCCAGGCCGCCGTATTCGTGAGCGTCATCATTTACCCGGGTCCAGCTCTTCCCTTCGTCGATAGATTGGAAAACGCCGGTAACAGAAGCCACGGTCCCGAATATGAAAAGGGCAGGGTAGGAGGCACCCTGTGTAGCTTTCCCAAATCCTACAGCTTCGCAATAGGATACACCCGTTACAGGTGTGAATGTGACCCCGCCGTCAATGGATCTTGCAAGGCCGTTTTCAGTGAGTGGTATCCAGATATCACCTTCCCGGTTTGGAGCAAGCCTGAATTTTTTAAAATTGCTGACACCTGGAGTGCCGGCCTGGGAGAATGTTGCACCCTTGTCAGTACTCTTGTACATGATTCCGGAACTCTTTATATAAGCATAAAACACATTCGCGTTTTCCGGGTCTCCCATCACATGTGCCCCATCGATACCCGAAACCTCGGTCCAGGCCGCATTCGAGTAGCGCTGAACAGGGTAATCACCTGAAACATCACTGCCGTTTACGGTTTTTGCAGCCGGTGTCCATAGTGTTACTTCACCATCGGTAGAAATCGCCACGCTGGCACCTTTTTTGTAATCTGCGCTGATACTCTCATAAGTTCCTACTGTCCAGGTGCGGCCTGAATCGGATGAAAACTGAATTGGTGCAATCGGCACATCGGTGTACCCTGTGGGGTTTGATGTGCGTGCGTCTGCAACTTTAACCAGTTTTCCTGATTTGGGAGCCCAGGCAAGGGCCCGGGTTGATCCCAGACTGATCATGGTGCCATTTACATTTGTCTTATGTCTGAAAGCCGGGTACTTCCGTACGTCATCATGGCGGAATCCGTCATAATCTCCGATAATCGAAATGAGCGGGCCTCCGGGAATGCTTACTACTTCTTCAGGCACAACTTCCTCGATACCATGTGACTTTACTTTCCAGACAGTGCTCTGTGTCAAAGGAGGATAGGCTGATTCATCATAGGAGAAGGCTGTTATGTCATCTGTTGCGAAAACACCGTTACCGGATGTAACCCAGACACGTTTGGGGTTAAATGGATCCATTACAACACCTCCTGACCAGTGGATCGAGCTGTTGAACATCCAGCCGATTCCATTTTCATTCATCTGTTCTGTCGAGGGATAGAATCCTCCATCCATCCAGTAGTACTGGAATGAAGGATACCAGTTCTCACCGCCATCGTTTGTATAATAGATATTTGATCCCCACTGATCTTTCCAGCTTCCTGAGGGTAGTTTCCAGAACTGGGGGCCCCGGTAGCCCACAGATGAAACTACAATTTCAAGAGGGTTGGAAGGATTGATTGAGATACCACTGAAGCAGGCTACATAAACAGAGTCGGGATCATAATTTTGCGTATCATCCGTTTTTGTAATACTTGGGTCGATAAAATTCTCAGGTGATATATCTGTCCAGGTCTGAGTTGCCGGCACATATTTTAGAACTGCACCACGGTTGTACCAGTCCTTTATCGGCCCCCATCCTTCGTCCCAGGCCATGGTATGAGGTCCGGCACCATCACCAAATGTTATGAAAAGTGCTGTGCCATCCTTTGAAATTGCAATCCGCTGAGGCATCAGGCGCGGGACGTATCCGCCTTTTGTAGCCGGTTCCAGACAGTTGGGGATAAGTGACCAGGATACTCCTCCATCTGTGGACTGGAAAACGTTGTCTCCTTCACGCAGGAAGCCTGCATAAAGAATCGTTGAACTTCCCGGAGAGAATGTTACAAATGAGAACCCTGAGCCATTCCAGGTAGTATCAGATCCTGCTACAGCTGTAAATGCATCGACATGGTTCCAGGTGCTTCCATTGTCTGTAGATTTAAATAGTCCCTTGTTTTTGGAACCGTAGAACATGATATTGGAATTATTGGGATCAATCGCCAGTGCTTCTCCGTTTCCTCTTCCCATTCCGTTACCGTGGGCACTGAATTTGGTAATGGCATCTCCTTTTGCCCCCTGTTCATCCCAGGTATAAATAACATCCCAGGTGTTTCCTTTATCTGAAGAGCGAAGGAATGCTGTGCGCCCGTAATTCCAGTAAGTTGTTCCTGCGACCATGTAAACTTTTTGTGCACCGGCAGGGTCAGGCATAATCGCCTCTACTCCAAGAAGACCCCGTTCCGTGATATCTACCCAGTCCATCAATGGAACCCATGTTTTTCTCGATTCATCCCAGCGATATGCACCGCCGACATCGGTCCGGGCATAAAAGAGATTCTCTTCTACCGGAGAAGCTACGATCGAGGAAACAAAACCTCCTCCTCCGATTACCACATTTTCCCACCTGTACCCGCTTTCCTGAGCCTGGATACAGATTGAAAAAGTGAACAGTACAAAGCAAACGGAAAAGCGCCTTGAATTCACGGAAAAATCCTCCTCTATTAAGAACAAAACAGACAAAACCTGTCCCTTATAATTTATTATAAAAAGGCATCCCGAGTTGTCAGTATGAGATAAAAAGTGTACACCTGTGGGGAACGGTATCTGCACTTGCGAATGCATATCGGGCTATCTTTCATGTTAACCGGATTCATCATTTAATTGCAATTCAATTAAAGAAAAATGTTTATTTATAATTGGTGAGATTTCGGCTTTTTCTGAGGCCGGAGATTATTTTAATCAATACTAATACTAATCAGCATTTTCAGGTGGTATAAACAGTTTCGGCTCATTCAGGGTAAGCAGAGAACATGCAGGATGAGCGGTCATTAGTTCTAACCTGAAATAATCTTTCAATTTATTCATTTAAGCAGAATTCGCATGCATAAAAAAATCTTGACTCTTCTGGTTTTAACGCTGCTCTCCCGGTCCTTTGCACAGGTAGAAATATTTGAAAATACTTCAGATAGATGTTCTTTCAGCTGGCATATGCCCGGGTTTGATACGCTGTCTGTAAAGAATAAGGACCAGGTTCATACTCTTGTCTCTTTCGATGGACAGAATACGGAGACTTCACAGGAAGGTGAACCGGCAATCCCGGGTTACTCGGTATTTGTCGGAGTGCCGCCCAAAGGTGATGTTATCGTAAACTTTGTGGCAGAGCAGATCAAAACTGTATGGCTTAATAATCCGATCGGAGTAAATAAGAATATTCCCAAGGATAATCAACCGGGAATGGATTTCAAGTCCCCCTGGGTATCTGAGCCCTTTTATGTGCAGCTCGGTGAAATCCGTACTGCACGGATAGTGATCAGGCCTTTTATATATGATAAAGGATCAAATACACTCCGGGTATTGACCAAAGGATATTGCACGGTAAGTATTCCCTCTTCTGCCAATAGAATTACCATCGCAGAACCGGTACGCTCTGATTATGACCGCATGCTCAGCAGTCTGATCTGCAATTACAAGGTGGCCTCAGGCTGGTACAGTGCGAATAATCTGCAGAAAAGAGCGGCCGAGAAGTTCCCTTTCAGCTTCAGGGATAAAGTTTACAAATTCAAAATAGGTGACGGCCATTCTGGAACAAATGAGACTACAATAAATGAAAACGGGATCGTAAAAATCCCGGGAAGCAAAATCATTGAACTTTTTGGAAAAGTGTCTGTGTCAAAGATCTCACTCTTTGCATCTGTGAAGGGAGAACTCCCGGACACGGTCTCTGCTGAAGGATTGATACCGGATGGAGTAGTGGAGGTTCCTCTTTTGATGTTTGACCGCAATGGTAATAATACTGTCGATAAAGACGATTATTTCCTTACGCATGTAAGCGGAGCATCTGATTGGGTTTACAACCAATGGCGCCAGGATTTCTCATTTCGGCTGAATCGTTACGATGATTACCGTAACTACTGGCTTACGGTTACGCAAACAGACGGCAGGAAAATGGCGACATTTACACCTGTTACGGGCGCAGTTGATACACTCAATTCATTTGAGAACAGAATTTTATATAAAAGGTCTCTTGAACAGCCGGCTGGAAGCGAAGGGGGACTGGAATGGGTATGGAGCAAACTTTCTCTGGCCAACCCAGCCTTTTTTATCAATTTCGATCTCCCGGGTCTTGACACCCTGGGCGGACTGTCTGTAAAAGTCATAACTCAGCCACCTGTTTCAGGTGGGAAGTTCAGCATCTCACTGGGGCAAAAATCATACCCTGACTGTATCTCTAATGAGCCTTACTTTTTTAAAAACATCAGTAACGGTAATTTCAGGATCAGTTTTGGAGATATTTCCGGTAATGTTTCATCTGCTGTTGAGATTAAAGAGATTCAGGCAACATACACCCGTGAGCTTAAAGCCGATTCTTCCTCCAGCTATACCGTGTTTTCTCCACCAACACCGGGACCGCATCTCTACTCCCTTCGGCTCTTAACGAATGATCCTGTCTATGTATTCAGGTTGTCTGAAGATCAAAATCAGATCTCACTTGTCGACTCGGTTCGAAACGGCAGAGGAAGTATGGTTAACTGGACAGATTCCGGAGAGAATGGAATCAGGTATTTTGTTTGCGCGGAAAGGGCTTTTTTAACACTACCCGAGCTGCAGCAGATCTCAGATGTTCCAAACAGCAGATATACGGTAAGCGATCTTAGAAATATCAGAAACAAAACAGATTACATCATCATAACCCACTCCGACTTTCTCTCCCAGGCTCAGGACCTTGCGGCACACAAAGCCTCGGTAGGTTTTACTCCTGTTGTTGTCAGGGTCGGGGATGTCTACAGGTATTTCTCCGGAGGAAACACCGATCCGTCCGCTATCCGCAACTTTGTAACTTATGTAAAGAGAAGCTGGGATAACGATAAAGACCCCTCATATGTAACACTATTAGGCAGCGGGCATTATGATAATAAAGGGTTTAAATCCACCCCGCCATTCATACCTGTTTATTATTACGGTGAACGGCTGATAGAGGATTACTTTACCTATACTGTTCCGGGTAGTTTTCCTCAGTTGGCTTTGGGGCGCATTCCCTGCACTACACCCCAGGAAGCCTCAGCGGTGATTGATAAAATAAGGGAAACAGAAGATCCTGAACTTGCGGATTTCGGCGAATGGCGAAACCGGACTCTGTTTGTAGCCGATGATGATATGCAGGGGGACAAGATAGATCCTATTGTATCAATGACCCCCCACCATGTTTCATCCGACCGTGTAGGGGGTGTTGTAGAATCGCGGTGGCCTTATATAGATATGAGGAAAGTTTATCTTTATGATTATGAGTGGAACAGCGCATGGGAAAAGCCGGAGGCATCAAGGGCTATAATTAATGAAATTAACAACGGAGTGGGATTTGTAAATTATTTCGGACACGGTTCTGATATCTTGTGGGCAGATGAGCACGTACTCAGAGTCGAAAACGTTTCAAGTATGCATAACTCCGGCAAATATCCGGTGATTACATCTTTTTCCTGTTCGGTCGGAAAATTCGACAACCCGGAAGTTGAGTGTCTCTCTGAGGCACTTGTAAACGCAAGCAAAGCTGGGGCTGTGGCTGCCATATCCAGTGCCAGACTGGCCTATGCAAATGCAAATGAAAACCTGGCCACCGCGTTTTATGGTGCTTTTTTTGACACTTTGCTTAACGCCGAGGATACATCCACGATCGGAATGGCGCTGGTCAAGGCTAAGATAACCGGCTCAGCTGAAAGCCACCGCACCTATTCTGTTCTGGGCGATCCTTCTATTCGCCACATGAAAAGGTCTGGAAAAATCGAGCTTTCCATAAAGAACAGTAAAAATGAAATAATTGACACAATAAAAGCCCTGCAGAGAATTACTGTTTCGGGAAGTATCAGGAAAAATGACGGAAATCTTCTCAGCGGCTTTGGGTCATCTGGAAATCCAGCCTATATTCAGATAGGTCTTTTTAATTCTCCGGATTCGGCTATGCGCAAAGATGGCGGCGCTAACACAAATTTGAGATACTTTCTTCCCGGAACACCTGTTTTTCTGGGGAAAACACAGATCCGTGACGGGAAGTTCCAGCAGACAATCCTTGTACCCAGGAACATCTCCTTTGACAAACCAGGTGTCAAGCTTACCGGGTATGCCTGGGGTGAAGGAAAAGATGGTGTCGCCCTGGGTGTGCTGAAAAACATCGTGTTTCACGGAACAGAAAAGAGCTCTGCATCAAAAGACAGTTCCGGACCACTCATCACGATTCGCCCGGTTTACGATACACCTGAGATGTCTGCAGTCGGAGCTAGCTTTACAAAAGCAATAGTTTCGTTGCTGCCGCTGAAGTGTGAGATTGATTTTTTCGATGAGAGTGGGATAGATGCTTCCGGAACGGGACCCGATGAAGGCCTGACAATGGAAGTCGCAGGAACACTAAGCAAAAGAAATATCAACCACAAGTTCCAGTTCAGGGAGGGCGATTACCGCAGGGGCAGTGCAACGATTGTCTTTGAGGAAAACACTATAAAAACAGGACAGCATACTATCGCAATCACTGCAAGGGATCTGTTTGGCAACATTTCAAGCAGGAACTTTACACTCGTTGTAACAGACCAGACAGAACTCAGGCTTGACCAGGTTTTTAATTATCCTAACCCGATGAGAATGGGCAAGAACACCAGGTTCTACTTCTATCCTTCCAATACAGCTCAGCAGTTTAATCAGATGTCTGTGAAGGCAGCGATAAAGATATACACTCTGGGTGGAAGGGTGGTAAGGGTGTTTAAAGATGCCAGAAACGGAGAGGTCTGGGACGGGCGGGATCAGGCTGGAAATGTCCTCAGTCCTGACATTTACCTTTACCAGGTAGTTGCTACATCACCGGTGATACAGAAAACAGTGAAAAGCAAAATAAAGAAGCTTGTTATCCACCCGCCCAGGTAGTCGCAAACAGCAAGCCTAAGGCACAAGTCATAAGACTGTTAACCGTACATTGAAGAAAGAAGAACAATCAGCAGGAGGCCATGTCAATCTGGATTCCGGCCTTCGCCGGAATGACAGATTCTGCTGTGTTATATTTAGATCAACGATTGGGTGTAAAAAGAATTTTAAAATACCACATCCGGATTCTCTTCCCGGCTCCTCTTCACCAAATCACCTATCTCACCCAGCACCTCTTTTAACCCCTCGCCGGTAACCGCAGACATTGCACCCCAGCTTTCAGGAATTTTTGTCTCATCTTTGGTAACCAGATCGGTTTTTGTGAGGATAAAGAACTTGGGTTTTTCAGCCAGACTCTTGCTGTAATGTTCCAGTTCTCTTATAAGTACATTGGCGTCTGCGAGCGGATCCTCTGATGTAGACTCTACCAGAATGACAAGTACTTTGGTACGCTCGATATGGCGCAGAAAACGAATCCCCAGTCCCTTACCTTTGTGACAATCTTCAATGAGGCCCGGGATATCCGCAACGACGAAGGAATCGTGTCCTTGGGGCATCTTTACAATTCCCAGATGCGGCTCGGTGGTAGTGAATGGGTAATCGGCGATCTTTGGACGGGCATGGGAGATTTTTGAGAGAAATGTGGATTTTCCTGCGTTTGGCCTGCCCACAAGTCCCACATCTGCAAGCATCTTTAAAACAAGACGGAGTTTTTTTTCTTCTCCCGGTTTGCCGGCCTCTGATCTCTCGGGGTTTGGGTTTTTTGGAGAAACAAGAGATCCATTTCCGCGGCCGCCCCTGCCTCCTTTTGCAACGATCAGTTCTTCGCCCTCTTTGAGACAATCTGCAATCAGATCGCCTGTGGCTTCATCGTAAATAACTGTTCCCAGAGGAACCGGGATAGTCACATCTTCACCTTTTGCCCCGAATTTATTGGAGCCTTTGCCGTGAGTTCCTCTGGTGGCTCTGTAGTGCTGGCGGTATGCAGTGTCTTGAAGAGTGTGGATCTGTGCAGAGCCTTTAAGATAAATATGACCACCCCGCCCGCCATCACCACCATCAGGACTCCCTTTAGGCTTGTACTTCAGCCGCTCATAGGAGAAGCAGCCGTTTCCGCCATCTCCTGCTTTAATATTTATTACTGCCTCATCTATAAACATCGGTTTGCTTTTCAGTTTGAGGTGCTTTTGGATGAATTGGATGAGGAGCTTGAGTCGCTACTGGCTCCCTTTCTGTATGAATCGGACCGGTAATCGGTAATATAAAAACCGCTACCTTTAAACAGAAATCCTGCTCCTGGAGAGAAAAGACGTTTCACAGTACCGTCACAACCCTCTCTTTTACACTTCTTGAGTGGCTCTGAGTTTATGCTCTGGAACTCTTCAAAAGTGTGACCGCATTTTTCACATTCGTACTCGTAAGTAGGCATAGAATTATACTCCTTTACATTCCTGGCATCAGAAAATAATACCTGTCCCTGTTTTCTATCAATGATCTGTGTATTTCGATGGCTCGGCGAAAAGATCGTAATCATCTGCTCCGAACACTTTTGCTTTGATAATAGATCCAGTCTCAAAGCTCCCGCTGCTTATAAAGACTTTCCCATCGATCTCCGGTGCATCAGACCTGGACCTTCCCTCAAAGTTATAATCCGGTTCCTCAGAAACTGAGTCAATGATCACTTCAATCTCCGTTCCTATCTTCACTTCCATTATCTCCCTGCTTATCTCTCTTTGCAGAAGCATCAGTTCCTCGCAGCGTTTCTGGGCTGTAGAGGTCCGGGGGCGTTTTTTCAACTCGAAAGCATCGGTACCATGTTCAGGAGAGTAGGGAAATACCCCAAGCTTGTCAAAACGTGCAAACTCTATGAAATCGCGAAGACATTTGTAATCTTTTTCAGTTTCGCCGGGGTACCCCAGAATAAAAGAACTCCTTAGTGCGGAACCTGGGACTAATGCCCGTATCCTGTCAATCAGCCTGTAAATATCCGCCGAAAGGGGAGACCTGCGCATGCTCTTTAGAATTGGATCAGAGATATGCTGCAGCGGTATGTCGAAATATGAGCAGATTCTCGATTCTGATGAAATGAGTTTCAGAAGAGATTCATCGACAAACTTTGGATGTAAATACATCATACGTATCCATGGAAATTTAGTCTTATTTAAAATATCTTCAAGCAGCAAAGCAAGATTAGAGCCGGAATCTCTTCCGTAAAAAGATGTGTCCTGCGCGACCAGAATAAGTTCCCTTGTACCCTTGCTGTAAAGCCACAGGGCTTCATCGATTATCGATTGAACGGGCCTGCTTTTAAATGGTCCTCTGATAGATGGAATAGCGCAGAATGAGCACCTGTGTGAACATCCTTCTGCAATTTTCAGGTACTGTGTAGAGAGCGGTTCGGAGAGCTCTCTTACAAAGGTGAGAGAACTTTCCGCTTGGAAATGTGTCTTAAGTACTTCCTCCCAGTCATCTACACCTGCCCACAGGTTAACTTCTGGAAATTGAACAGAAACTTCATCTCTGTAACGCTGAGAGAAACACCCCGTGACCACAAGTGTCCTGCATCTGCCTTCTTTTTTATAGGAGGCTGATTCCAGTATAGTTTCGATTGCTTCTTCCTGTGCCTCGCGTATAAACGCGCAGGTGTTTACAACTATGATTTCGGCTTCCTCAAGATCCTCTGTTAGCTGGAATCCAGCGGATTTAAAGAATCCCAGAATATTTTCTCCGTCAATGACATTTTTGCTGCATCCGAGGTTTTGAAGTGCTACAGAGGGCATAATAATAAACTCTTTCGGTTCAGTTTTATAAGCTGCTCATGCTGAGCTTGACCAGAGAGATGGACGAATACGGGAACTATTGCCCCTGGATAGAAAAAGAAGGTTCACCGCAAAGGCCAAAGGCTGCAAAGTTAAGAAATATAAAATTGTTTTAGACTGAAAAAAACAGTCTGTTGCTGATTATTAAAATCATTGAACCTGTATTACCAAATCCTGCCTGGTGTCTAAGCCTTTGCTTTAATTTCCCTGTTATATTTAACCTAAAAAAACAGGGATCCAGGTATGCACCGGAATCCCTTTGTTTTATGCATTGGAGTGATCTTATTACCACTCAGATTCCCACTCATCTCCCCATTCTGAACCCGCTGCATCATTTTTGGCCGGAGCGGCAGCAGGTGCAGGTGTTGTTGATGGATTGGCCGGCTCAACTGACGGTTGACTGGAGACTGCTGGAGCAGGTGCGGGGTTGACTGGTACTGAGACGGTTTCCTGCTTTACCGGAGAGGATACAGGTTGCTGGACTGCTGGCTGAGCTGCCGGAGTACTCTGGGCTGCAGGCACAAGTGCAGGTGGCTCTGGTGCTGGCAGAGGTGTGGGTGTGGACAAAGAGGCTCCGTAAGATGCGTCATACGATGCTCCCTCTCCCATGCCGTATCCCTCTATTCCAACATTATCATTTGCTTTGTTGTCAACCCAGAAATCGTAACCGCCTGGAACCATTACCGATTCTCCGAAATTCTTTGCGGCTGATACACTTCGAAAAGCACCTATTCTTACACGGTAATATTTTCCTGGAAGACTGGGCGTCGGGTCGGATACTTCTGCAACATAGGCGGGATAGCCCTTTGCATTGAGCTGTGATGAAATATCATCAGCAAGAGTCTTTGATCTGATAGTTGATATCTGAAGAACATATCTGCCGTTATCAGAAAATTCTGCGGATGAAGAAGCTGTGGGAACCTGAGCAGGTTCTTTTTTGACAGATTTGCTCTTTCCCTCAGGCTCGGCATAGGTTTGCGGAGTTTCGGTTTCATCTTTATAGAATTCATCGAAAATATCTGTAGTATCTGATGATGTGGTCTCCAGGGCTGGTGTTTCGGCGAATTCATCTTCTTGTGACTTCTTCTTTCCGCATCCGGCCAGAACTGCAATGACAAGTATCCCTGTTATAAGGACCTTAACAGGAAGCATAGTTCCTCCTTCTAAGGACAAAAAACACCTGATTGTAATAGATATAGTCTAAGAAATAATAAATTTATCATAGTAATCGGAAATTTACCATTAAAAATAGTAGAAATATGATAATCCCTTTATAAATAAAAAGTTTACCTCAACTGAGAAGGTAACTTTGCAAGCAGCCTTCTTGCTTCCACAGCCTGGGGAGTATCTCCGTATTTCTCAACCAGCTCTTCTAATACGCGGGTAGAAACAGATATATTGCCGTTTCTGAGCTGGTCAACGGCCTTCTTTGAAAGCAATGCGGCTTTTTCGAGTTTGCGGTTGTAAAAACGCGGGTTGCGTTTTTTTGCAGACGGGCAGGCTTTGCAGGAATAATCTGTGTGTGCCAGCTCAAGACATGCTTTCTCAGATCCCTGATAAACACAGATTGTTTTCCTTGTGAAAACGATCTGGTCCCCCAGAGGCCCGTAAACAGCACTGATATCAAGCACTGGCTCACCATCGCTGAAGAACTCCATCCTTGATGGAAGGGGAACCCCGGTCCCGAATTCATAACTGAAAATGTATTTTACAGCCGATTCCCGGGCACTGGGCTTATCCACTGCATCAACACTGAATTGCCTCTGCTGTTTAGTGGCGCTCAGTTCATAAACAAGGCTCAGAGCGGAATCGACTACTGCTGTAAGCTCTTTCATCCACGATTCCTCAACGAATGCCCCATTGTCATTATAAGAATAGCTGAAATAATTCCCTTTTGGTATGAGTCGGATTTTATAAACAGGTCTGCCGTTTACGCTCGAAATCTCATGAGAAGCTGATGTCTGATCTTGAAGTTCGGCAAATTTGTTCTCTGATTTGTACTTTATCACCGATTCAACGGCCATATTGATAAGTTCAAGCGGGTTCAGAAGACCCGAAAGAAGTTCTCTGGTCTGTTCCGGATAATTGGAATTAGCAAGATAAAGGTTGAACTCTTTTCCGTTGAAAGATTCCCTGAATACAGGTGATTCGAACTGAAGTTTATTGATAGCACCGGTCATTTCCTCAGCAACCGGACCGGAAAGCTGTACCTGCACGCAGTATCTGGGCGGAAAATGGGGAAAGAGCAGATCCTGCGGAGCCTTGATTGATTTAAGAATAGCATATTCAGGGCCTTCCTGTGCAAACAGGTTTGTCGCAATAAGGCCGAGGGTCGTAAATATACAGCAGATAAGCTTTACAGAGTGTCGGTCCATCTTTTCAGAGCATGCCTTTTGTTGAGGGAATCTGATCACTGGCGCGCCGGTTTATTGAGCATGCATCTGAAAGTGCCCGTCCGAATGCTTTGAACACGGCCTCAAGTGAATGGTGGCTGTTTCTGCCACGGAGCAGGTCAACATGCAGTGTGCATCTGGAGTTGTCAGTAAAAGCCTTGAAAAAGTCCTCGGCCAGATCGCAATCAAAGTCGTTTATTTTCCGGTCCGTGAGCTTGACAGAATAAACGAGGTTCGGTCTCCCGGCAATGTCAAGACAGATCCGTGCCAGGGATTCATCCATGGGTACGTAAGCTGTCCCATATCTGGTTATTCCCTTGAAATCGCCGAGTGCCTGGCTGAATGCAGATCCCAGACAGATCCCGATATCTTCAGCACTGTGATGAAAATCGATATGTGTATCACCTTTGCAGGAGAGCTTAAGGTCAAAGAGTCCGTGGCGGGAAAAGAGAATCATCATATGATCCATAAACCCATTACCGGTAGACACTTCAGAAACACCTGTTCCATCCAGTGTGAGTTCCAGACTGATATCCGTCTCTCTGGTTTTGCGTGTAATTATCGCCGTTCTGACCATTTTGTTACCTGTGTCCTGAGTAAGTGTTGATACCTGTAACTGCCGGGCCGAAGAATACACCAATACCATTCACTCCTTTGCCCGGACTTTTCTGTTTTTGAATTTACGCTAATTGCGTCTTTACTGTGAATCTCTTAGAAATAAAGATGTTTAGCTGTCAATATTTACAATTCTACAATTATTTACACTCAGCATTCAATCCCGATACACCGAAAAACTCTCTCAGAGCATCTTTTAACAGCATGTTCTCCTGTCGTGTCCCGACACTTATCCTGAGACAATCCTGGAGCATCGGGTATTTGGAAACATCTCTGATCAGAATTCCTCTTGATTTAAGAAAATCAAATATCTCCTGTTTTTTAAAGGATCTGATCAGTATAAAATTAGACGCACTCGGGTACACATTCTCAAAAGGCATTGTTCTGAGCGTCTGAAGCAGAGAGTCCCTTTCTGCCTTTATCTCCTCAATTATACCGTCAAGAAGAGTGCGGTTCTTGATAAGCACCGATGCCACATGTTCTGAAAAGAAATTTACATTGTATGGAAGTTTTATCTTGTTCATCTCAGAGATCACTTCCGGGGACCCGAGCATGTAGCCCAGCCGAAGGCCGGCTGCCGCGAATGCCTTTGAGAATGTTCTTGTAATAATCAGATTTGGATATCTTCCCAGAAGAGAAATAGCGCTAAACCCTCCAAATTCCACATATGCCTGATCGAGAATCATAAATCCTGTATGAACCTCAAGAATCACCTCAATTTCCTCTTGTGATAAATACCCTCCAGTAGGGTTATTGGGTGAACAGAGAATCAGCACCGATCCGGGGTTATCAATAAGTGCACCCTTTATTGCTTCGACATCAAAAGACAGGTCCTGTTTCATGTTCACACAGAGTGCCTGCCCCCCAAGACCATCTGTAAGCAGTTTATAAACGGTGAATGTGGGCTGAGACAAAATCACCCTGTTTGACTGATTCATTAGTGAAAGCATCAGCACAAGGATCATCTCATTTGATCCATTGCCGATTATTACCCCCTCAGGGGAGATTCCGGCATACTGTGCAACCATTTTTTTCAGATCTTCAGGAATAAACGGCGGATAGCGGTTCCATGGACGATCCATGCAGAACTGCGCGATCTCCTTTTTGATTTCCTCAGGCCAGTCATACGGGTTTTCATTCTGATTCAGTTTTATTGATGTCTCCAGGGGGTCCAGATGATACGCCTGAAGAGAGCGGATGCTGCTGTTTATCAATTGAAGGGTGTCTTTATAGTTCATAATGTTTCTTTATCTCCTCTGTGAAACTGATTACCTTTTTCTCAAGTTCGTTGAGTTCCAGAAGAAGGTAGAACAGCAGTACAAAAACGGCTACAATGGCTAGTATTAAAAAGACAACCCACATTATTATCCACCTTGGAAAAATGCTGTACCAATCAGCCGGTTGTCGGTGAATGAGTACAGAAAAGTAAAAATAAAACAAACCGCAGGTTGGGGAAAGGGTCGGGTGAATAGTCCCGGGGTTTCCCGGAGAAATCTTTCCTTACGAAGCGTGGATCTATGATGAAAGGCTTGAGGCAATAGAGGAAGAAAAAAAAAGGGCTCCTTATGAAAGGAGCCCTGAAGACAGCTTATTGCCGATAAACCGACAAAGTTATCTAGTTGATACGGTTGATTTCCACACGACGGTTCTTGGCGCGGCCTGCTGCTGTCTTGTTGTCAGCGATCGGCTTATCTTCGCCATATCCGTTTGCAGTAAGACGATCAGAGTCAATGCCTTTGTTAATCAGGTACTGACGAACTGTCTCTGCACGCTGCCTGGAGAGTTCCATGTTCATGGCATCATCACCAGTATTATCTGTGTGGCCCTGAATTTCAACTCTTACTTCCGGCCATTCCCTCAGTGACTCAGCGATCTGATCGAGAGCAGCATAGGAACTGGTAAGAAGTGTGGATTTTCCACTTCCAAAGTTTACACCTTTGAGAACCAGAGCTCCGCGGAGTTCTTTGGACTTGGGGCATCCTTCGGTCTTGATTGTACCAGGGTTGTTGGGACACTTATCGTTTACATCAGGTATGCCGTCTCCATCATTGTCAAGATCCGCGCATCCGTCTTCATCTTTGAAACCATCTTTGTCCTCAAGCTCGCCTGGGCACTTATCAAGGCGATCAACAACACCGTCTTTGTCAGTGTCAATGTCAGGGCAGCCGTCATTTTCGGCTATTCCGGCAACGTTGGAGCATTTATCAAGTCTGTCAACAATACCGTCTTTGTCACTGTCAACATCGGGGCATCCGTTGTTAACTTCGATTCCCGCATCTTTGGGACATTTGTCAAGTCTGTCAACGATTCCGTCTTTGTCTGTGTCAACATCAGGACATCCGTCGTTTTCTGCTACGCCGGCTTCTGTAGGACACTTGTCGTTAGAATCCGGGATTCCGTCTTTGTCATTGTCAGGATCCGGACATCCGTCTTCATCCTCAAAGCCGTCCTTGTCTTCAGCCTCTAAAGAACACTTGTCGTCTTTATCCAATACACCGTCGCCATCTTTGTCCTTCTTACCGTTGATCTGCCAGTTGAGTGCGAAAATGGCGTTGTAGAACATGTTTGCCTGATGCAAGGATGATTTGCTCCTGTCATCAAAATAGCTTCTGTGAGCAAACTGCTTATCTGATTCTGAGATTCCCATATCACCTGCAAGAGACATGGTGAGACCGGTATTAGGTATTGTAACACTTAAACCGGGAGTAATGAAAATAGGCTCGTTAATCAGGTCACCGAAGAAGTGCTTGCCTCTAATAGCTTTGATTCTCTCTTCGGCGCTGACTTCGACGAAAAATGACAGAATCTCATTAGCCATGAAATTCAAACCGATAGAAGATGTGAGCGCGTGGTTATCGTTCGGTGCATTGAAAGCTCCACCAAAGTTGAGATTGAGTTTCAATGGGAGCTTCTTGCCGAAACGGTCAAAATGGATTGTGGAAACTAACTGCGGGACAAAAATAACATTGCCTGAAGTCCAGTTGCCTTCTCTGCCGTAGTATACATGGCGCGGGAAGACACCTTCATCAGATCCTGTAGGAAACTGCAATGCGAGATAATATGCGCCGGTGATCGGATCGTCATCATTTTTCAATGCAAATCCTGCCAGTTTCAGAGAAACTTCAAGATCACCAAACCCTACCGGATGATCAACGCCACTAAACTGAGGGTTATCCCAATAAACAGGAATATTCACAGCCATGTCGAGTACTGGTGCAATACCAATGCCCATGTTGACGACACCTGATGCCATACGGGGGCTTCCGTGTCTATCCAGAACTGGTGAAGTAGAATGGACATATTTATACTCTTGTCCGAAATGAAAAGCTCCGCCAAGGTTAATAGTCCCGATCCCGAGAACCTCTGCGGACTGACTACGGATAATTCCGTTGTGGCCACCAGTGTTAAGATTGTTGGCAGAAAAAGCCGACGTAGCAATTACTGCAACAGCAAGTAATGCAGAGAAAGTCTTGAAATGACTCATCGTACCTCCTGAATGAAATGGGTTAAACAAACTTGTTTCTTTTGTTTCGTTTGAAGTGCTTTTCCAAAAGTGTTGAAAGAAACATCAAAATAAGTATGCACCACTCTGTTAGGCAAACAAAATCTGTTAATGTGTAAGTCCATGATAAAAATGCTAAACTACTTTGCTTCCTTGCAAAACTGTAGAGCCGTTTGTCTTTTAAAGAACAACATCGAATTTTACAGTTTGGCAAGTAAAATTTCAAGAAAATATTGTAAAATGGTGCTTTTATCAGAATGAATAATGGTTAACCTTCAAATGCAATCGATCTTCCGGCTAATTTACTCCAGCTTTTGAATAAATTAGAGAGTGGTCCATATACATTATAATAAGAATTATTCATAAACTTCTTTATCTCTGATTGCTGTAATCATGATTGAACCATTTTTATTTCGGTACAGAGTGATTGATTGAATTTATGTCGAGAGTAATTTTACTACCATTGCTTTTGATAATCTGAATGATGCTGAAGTTTCTTTTAGCAAAAGATTCAGGAATCGTTATCCAGGATGGTTCTTTGACAAAAAATGTAGATGATTTTTTGCCCTGTAAATTATAGATTGTCACATTGCTCGATGTAAATGGGATGTATACAGTGGTTGTGCTATTAATTCTTTTAGCAGAGATTTTTTCAAATCCCCGGGGGGAGCTATTTAATGATTTATTTTTGATAATTGATACCGGCTCCATCCAGTAAGCACTGCCAAACACTAAATGAACCGTTCCGTGACCTGGTATACTGTTAACAGAATAGCTGTCTGTCGCGGATTCACTCACTGTCCTGTGCTGCCAGACATCACGGACCGGATATGATCTGGTAAGATCCGATTCACCAATATCAGACCATAATACAGAACTGTTTGTACTCTCAGTACCTGTGTTAACAAGCACAACCGCCCAGGCCCCATTCTTCAGCTTTTTAGACCAGATCTGCACGTCCCCGTCAGTACGTACTTTTCGGCCTTGATAACCGAGGGAATCCTGATCTATCGCGATTACTTCACGGTTGGTCAGTATGTAAAAAATTGAATCGGACATCTTTGACAGATCATTACCCAGAATCAACGGGGCGGCGGAGATACACCATAAGTCAAAATGTGCACGATTTTCTGCAAGGCTCAAGCTGCCGTTTCCGACTTCCATCATATCAGGATCGTTCCATGCTCCCGGCTTTGCGTATTGAGCACCCGTAGAATTAGCCGTAATGTTACTCATAATACTGTTCCATTCCGGGGTAATATCACCGCCGGTACGCCACAGGTGCCCGATTGTATCCCCCCATTGGTACACTGAATATTGGCCCCAATTACACAGGCTGAAAACTATCGGTCGGCCGGTTTTTGATGTGGCGGCTTTTAATGCATCTCTCATCCTGGCGTATAGTTTCTGTGAACCATTTGCATTCTGATAATCAGATGGAACGTTGCACCAATCATCTTTGAGGTAATCGATACCCCAGTCTGCGTATGCGTTTGCATCTATCGGGTCGTAACCGACTTCTGGATTTTCCGGATTGAATGACGCGAAATAGTTGCAGCAGGTGGCTGTTCCCGCACATGAGTAGATGCCGATTTTCAGCTCCATCTGGTGTAAAGTATCCGCGAGCCACTTCAAGCCCCTCGGAAACTTGGCAGAATCCCATTGAGGGTTGCCTTGTGCATCTCTGCTTTGTGCATGCCAGCAATCATCAATATTTACATAAACATACCCTGCATCCCTGAGGCTGAGCTCCCGGCCCTCCCAGTCAGCCGGATGTTTCTTAAGCATCAAATGTCCTGTACTTACTATTGTTGATTCACTGATACTGCACCCGAACTCGTTCCAGGTACTGAAACCCATTGGTGGTGTTAACGCTTGAGAATCTTCAAGACTATATACTGACCAGTAAATCTTGAGAAGAAATAGAACACTGAACCAGAATGGTTTTTTATTGATTTTCGGTTTCCTGGAATCTCTCATTTTAATCTCCTACAGCGGAGTAATAATGATTCTTGTTTGTTGGATAATTGTGCAATCATTGGATCGATCTCTTCAGTATAACATCAAATGATTGTCTTCAGGACAGAAATTGTAACAGATTACCGGTCAAAACCCGCCCCTTCTCTCTGATGCATAAGTTCAGGTATTAAAATAAAAATCGCCCCGGTTAAGACCCGGGGCGATTAAAAAAGACACTCTATTTAAGCTGCACGAATTAGAATCTCTTGAAGAAATTCCAGAATTCAACAGGAATCCAGTCGAAATTAGTTCCCTGATCAGTCGCGTTGCACCAGTGTTCGCCATTATGAGACATAAATCGTACCGGATATCCATCTTTACAACCCTCGAATTCGGTGACGACATGCGTACCGCTGTTTGCAAGTTTGATTTCAATGTTGGTATTGCATCCGTTATCTTCAGCATGTTGCAATAGACAATATTTACCACCTTTTTTCTGACCATCATTATAAACCCATGAACACAAACCATCGCGGGTGCCTGTTGTTTGTATATAAGCAATGGGATGATCTTTTCCTGGTCTTGGAGGTTGAGGATCAAAATTCCAATTGGCAGGGGCATTACAGGCAGCGGCTCTCAAAACACCCGGGTATTTCAGGGATAGTGCATAAGTATACATGGCGCCGAAACTGAAACCAACAGAGAAAACCCTGGTAGTATCGACACACAGGTTGTTTTTTAAATGCTTCTGCAATTCGTCAAAGAATGGAATATCTCTATTTGCACTCCAGGTGCCACCATCATCTCCCTGTGGTGCGACATAGATGCACTGGATACCATCTTTGTCCGCCTGGGTTTTAATGCCATAAAAGTTCTTGCTCTGGTCTGAATTTCCTGCAACCTTTTCAGCGCTTCCACCCATACAATGCATGCCGAATACAAGACGGTAGGGCTTGTTCTTGTCGTAGTTTGTTGGGAGGTTAACAATGAATTTTCTGCCATTCAAATTGAATATACCAGAATTATTGATGGTCCCTAAATCCTTGCCGCAGCCTGAGCTGGGGACAGGGGCATTTTTGCCGTCACTTGAATCCAGGGTGATGTTCTGTTGTTGATTAACAAGGTTGTTGATGGCAACGTATTTTGTGACAAATCCGGTTGCAGTGACCATGATGGTATCTAATGCGTCTGCCATTTTCGCCAGGTTGCGGCTGTTGGAGATCGTTGATGCACCATTTTGAAGGCTTAAGGCCTGAGCTCTGCCACTGAGCGGCATATATCGGAACGATGTCTCAGATCTGCCCGTTGATGCTTTGATCAAAAGAACATTTGAGGTCTGGCAATTTTTTGAGATATCGAACTGGTAAGTTCCCGTAGCAGCGTTCGTCTTTATCTCCCGCATGATCAGGTTCCCCTTGAGATCGAAAATCTCAACCTTCATATTTGACGGGGCACTTAGGGAGAATTTCAACATGTTATTATTCAATGATATACCATCTGCTTGCGGCATAATAGCAGGCAGTCTACTTACAGAAGTACCAATAAAGGCATATCTGCCGTCGGTACTGGTAGTATCAATCATTTTCAGGCGTACCAGCGAAACTATGGCATCGTTGACTGGCTGGCCTTTGTTATTGGAAATCACACCCTGAAGATCTAATGATTGTGCATCGGCGCTTACGATGGCCAACCCAATCAGGAACACAAACATTTGTTTAAACATAAAACCCCCTTCTAATTGGTTTGTTTTCGATCTACGATATATTAATATAAGTAAAAAATTGCTAAAACAAGAAAAAAGTCGTTCAGATTCAAAATCCCTGCTCCAGAAGTTCTTAAAAATCTCCTCGAGCCATCCCGGGGTAGGGCTGGTTCGTTAAAATTCCAGGGTCACATTGCGAAAGAATTTTATTACCAACAGAGTGTATTAAGATTTTAGGTTAACCGTAAGCTCTTTAGTGAAATCCCGGCCATAATAAACACCCGGTCAAATACCAACAGCGTTGGCCACAAAAAAATCAAAACAAGCGCCGGGGGCTGCGGATTTATGAGTCTTTACCGTAATACCTGACTTATGCATCCGGGAAGGGACGAAGTGCGTTTAGATCTTATAGCGGAAAGGTTTGGACAAATCACAGGTACACCACACTGGTGGAACATCAGCAATTTGTGAAAGCCTTTATGCACAAGGGATAAGCGCAATTCGCCCTGATCCTGGTGCATAAGTAAGGTTATTACTGAATACAGATGAATACGCTTTTTCTGGCGCCGCATCATTTTTACCGCAATTTGATGTCCCTCTTTACTTACTTTTAGCCTGGCTGTACTATTTACAATCAGGGGGGGCAATTTGAAGACTGCGTCTATTATGGTTTTAATCTTATCTGCGTTTTGTTGGGGTGATATAATCTGTAATTTTTCACAAGGGCAAAACCCCCGTGTTTCCTACGGGTTTGCATCAGCAGACAGTCTGGAAGCTCTCTCGATGCTCTCTGTTGTAAAATACAGGAGTGTTTACGCCATTGACAGCCTGATGAAAATAAGATCAGATTTTGAGCAGCAGGATTCCATATCGTCACTTCTTCAAAAGAAAGATGGGCTGAGCCTCATAAGTCACCATCGTGGCCCGGTTTGTCACTATTTTGTTTTTGATATGACACCGGTCTACTCTCTTTTAGGGAATGATTCTATCACAGACGCAACATTCAAATGGAGCGGAAAAGCTGTCCGGGAGGAAGGGGGAAGCCTGGTTGTAAAGTTTAACACACGTCAAGCCGGGCACCAGTTTGAATATTATACCGGTGAGGATTCTATAACTCTTGACCTGATTGATACAAGCTTTGCCATTTCATGGTGGTTTTACCCGGGAGATTACTATTTTTTCGAAAAAGAATTAGCTGTCCGGGTTGAAATCGACTCCAAGACAGAGGAGATGTACGCCCTTTACACTGATTTTGTGGAAATAATCCTTCATACAAATGATAGTACCGGTATTCGTTTGAAGCCCTCCCCTAATTCCCGGATCTCTTCTGCAGGATTCGGAAATCCCATGCTGTTAAATGAGCGGTATGATGTGAGCGGGAGAAAAGTAAACCCGGTAAAACAATATAACGGTGTCACAGTCGGTGCTTCCCGCCATAGCCCGAAAGTCATGCTGATAAACCGATAATGGAGTGGGGAAGGACTCATGCCGGCGATGTTGACTTTAAAACAGCCCGAACAAAAATCCTGCACCTTGTAGCCCGGACGGCTAACCTTGTGATCTAATCCTGCCCGGTTATTTGCCTGAATGTAAATTTGTATATTTCACGGTTCGTTAAGAGTGAACTAATTGATAAACAGCAAATTGAGATGGTAATTGCCATTACCAGATTAAAGGAGCAGTTAAATCCCAGAAAAATCGCGCATGCAAACCCGGATTGAAGAAGCCCGAAAATGCTGAAGCCGATAATTCCAATAATATAACCTGATTTCATCCTTTTCAATAATGCATATATTAATCCGGCGTTAAAAACAGTCATTGAAACATGTACCCATAGATTCCACAGCGATTGAAAATTCCGCATCAGATTAAGCAATCCAGCAAGATGTATAAAAAGGCCGATTGTAAGTGCAATTACTGGTATAAACTTGAAGAAATTGAAATAGTCAAACCTCTTTCTTTTTAAGAAATCCGGTTTCAGAAAGAAAAGTGGTAAAGTAAAAAATGAAAATAGCAATAAGGCTATTTGTAAACCATTGTAAATATTTCCCAGTGAATCATATACCGAATGGGGAGTAATAAGCGACAAAGATGCAATCTGAAGACTTGAATTCACTATAACATTAATCAAAATGTTGATAAAACCCAAAAGAACGCCGATTTTCCTGTTCCTTAACAGGAGAAGCGCGATAACAGGATCAATTACTGTTAAAGAAATCCAGTATCCATTAACAACTGGAGATACGCCAAAGGCTTTGGCAGAATTTATAAACCCAAGCCTTACGACATCAAAGAGAAGGAATATGTGAGTCATGGTGCCAATAAGGTATCCAATGACAAGAACTGCGATAATAAATGTCAATCCAAGACTGTCTTTAGCTGCGGTATTATTGTTTAGTTTCATCTTCAGAGATAAATCACATCAGGTGTTCGCCGGAGGAGTCGTACCGTTTTTTCGGTCTAAACATTATAAATACATTTTCATAATTCGCGAGTCAAGCAGATAAGCCGATAGAGATCAGTTTCAGAGGTTCGTTCTTGGTTTCAACAGAGAACGCTGAACGGGAAACTATCAAGTCGACAGCTCAACAGAAAAAAGCCTGCGGAAATTATCCTCTAATATTACCTGCAAATCATCGGAGGAGATTCCTTTAATTGCGGCAATTTTGTCACCTGTATATCTCACCATCGCCGGCCTGTTATTTTGACCCCTGAAAGGTACGGGGGCAAGGTAGGGAGCATCGGTTTCTATAAACAGGCGGTTATCTGGAACAAGTTTGACAATGTCATCAAGAGGGGAGTTCTTAAAGGTTACAATACCCGAGAAAGAAATACTGTACCCGCTTTCGATTATTTTCTGCAGTGAACGGCTATCGCCTGTAAAACAGTGAAACAGCGCTTTCTTTACACCGAGTTCTAAACAGATCTCTACTGCCATCTCCTCTGCGCCCCTGGAGTGAATCACTGCAGGTTTATCGATCTCCCGGGCAATAATAAGCTGCTCCCTGAAAAACGGTATCTGCTCTTCCAAAGCGGGGTAGGTGGGGTTTGTGTTATCTATTCCGATTTCCCCAACTGCGATCATCCGGGGATTATTGAGCAATTTACGGAGCTCATCCTGCCATGTGGAATTCTGGTTCTGCACATCGAAAGGGGAAATTCCGGCTGCTCCCAGTATTTCGTCATACGATACACACTGGGAGATGACGGTTTCACTGTTCTTAAGATCGGTTGCTGTGGAGATTATGGTAGATACAGACTCCCTCCGGGCCTCTGCGATAAGTTCCGGGAGCTCATTTTCGGCAAGGTCGAAAAGATGCGCGTGGGAGTCTATCCACATGATCAGAGGCGGTTCTTAAACACTGTGTTCCATCTTGTGGTTGACCACGGTATTTGTTTTCCCGATTTGTTCAGTTTAAAAGTCGTGAACCCGTTTCCTTTGATCTGGAGCGGCTTGCCGTTAAGGCTGTACTGAAGTTTTGTGTTGTTGGCGACCTGGACATTTATGCTGTCGCGGGCTATGAACTCGCGAATATCGTTATTATAGATGACATTTTTCCATGAGTTTCCATCAGAGAATACCTGCAGCCATACAGAATCACCGGTTACCTGTATGACAAGATGCATCATTCCGACAGTGTCAACTGTCGCAACCGTGTCAACCGCCTGGGAATCTGAAGGCTGAACTGGGGCACCCGAAAACAGACTGTCATCAAGAAGTGAATCGCTTACAGTGTCAGGGGTGGCGACAGTTGATGTTGAATCTGAACTTGATAAGAACCCCGGAGCGGAGATCCATCCCTTTTTGTTTGCGAAAAAGCTGAATCCGGCAAGAAGAACTATGAGTACGATTGCAACAATCAGCATCGGGCTGCTGCGCTCTTCCTTGTCTTTCATCGAGACATGAATCTTTGATGAGGAATCGGAGCCTAAATTGCTAAGAGCGATTCCTCTTTCCATGTAGAATTTCTTGAGAATCTCTTCAGGATCAAGCGTCAGGTATTTGGCAAGTGACCTGAGATAAACACGGACATAGGGATCTGCAGGAAGCGACTCGTATTCGCTTGCTTCAAGAGATTTGATATAGTTCACATTCAATCTCAGATCTTTCGCGATCGTTTCAATAGTGATACGGCGATTGATCCGTTCTTTTCTCAGGAGGTCTCCAGCCCTTTCTCCAGAGGGTACCTGAGGTGTGAGATCCGACTGGCTATTTTCTGACATCTGCGGATTCCTTTCGGACGTTGAATTCCTTGAAAAGAGAAATTGTGCTGCTTACAGGCAGACCTACGACATTGTAGTAGCAGCCTGTTATTTTATCTACAAATATAAGTGCCTGCCCCTGGATGGCGTAAGCACCAGCTTTGTCAATGTATTCGTCTGTGCCGAGATAATCGTCAATTTCCTCATCACTGATTTCCCTGAAAAACACATCGGTGGATGAAAATCCGGTACAGCAGAACCCATTTTCATAGCACCTCAAAGCAACACCTGTTAAAACCCTGTGGGGCTTTCCGGAGAGACTTTTAAGCATCCTGAATGCATCCTGCCTGTCAGCGGGTTTCCCCAGAACCTGCTGACCCTGCACGACTATTGTATCTGCCCCAAGCACAAGGAATTCCGGATAATTTACAGCCACCATCTCAGCTTTCAGGGCGGCAAGTTTCTGGATCGATCCATTAAGGTCAGATGAATTAAGGTGCTTATGCTCCTCTATAAAAGGAGGGATAATCGTGTTGAATGTAAAGCCCATCTGAGACAGGATCTGCTTCCGGCGGGGTGATCCGGATGCCAGAATGATCTTTCTTCCGGGGTTTTTCCAATCAATCATAAATATATAGTATGACCTGAATTACAGACAATTTCAAAGGTGAGCAGGTTTTTGTTAAAAAAGAAATATAGCATCGGGCAGGGGGAGAGTGAAACATATATGGGGTATAAAGACATAAAGAGGGCTGGAGGGGGACAGGTCTGCAGCTGGGGGGGGGGGAGAGCCCTCCCCGAGGACTTAAGGACTCTCCACGGGTAGATTTAACGAGTTAAGGCACTGTTACACCCCAGAGATGACTTAGTGACTCTCCACAGGTGCATTTAACGAGTCAGGTATTGTTTCACCCCAGAGATGACTTAGGGACTTTCCAAGTGTGGATTTAACGAGTTAAGTCACTATCTCACCCCAGAGATTACCCCCCCCCTCACTACCGGCTCCAATATGATTTTTTTACCACGATTTAGACATACAAGGTGATTATCTTTACTATTAATCAAGATACAAGAAAATCTCCTCAACTCTGCCAAAACCATTTTTATTCATCATTCATTTACTGATAAATCGGGTTTATTATAGATTATCCAGACTTTATATTAAGGTCAACAATAATGCGAAAACGGTAAGTTCAAAATGCCCGGAAAACCATAATCCAGAGAAAATAGATATGCAGAAAAAAACTGAAATAGCCTGCAAAGCAGCGATTGAAGCGGGGAGAATTATTCTTTCGCTCCAGGGTAAAACCTCAGCCCGGGACAAAGGTGCCAGCTATAATCTTGTTACAGCGGCTGATATGAGTGCAGAGGAGAAGATCCTCTCCTGCCTGAAAGAATCTTTCCCTGAAACGTATATTCTCAGCGAGGAGACATTTTCATCTCAGAGTACCGGTGCCGATAAACTCTGGATAATAGATCCCCTTGACGGGACGAACAATTTTGCCCACTCTATTCCCCAGTTTTCAGTTTCTATCGCCTATGCGGAAAAAGGTGAGGTTCTGGCCGGCGTGGTTTATGATCCGTCCAGAGATGAATTGTTTACTGCAGAGAAGGGTGCGGGAGCATTCCTTAATGGTAAACCTGTCCGGGTGTCTTCCCGGGGCTCTCTTAAAGAATCCATGCTCTCAACCGGATTCTATTATGAAAGGGGAGAGATGATGGAGAAGACCCTGGGGGCGATCTACCGGCTGTTTAAGGCAGATATTCAGGGGATCCGCAGGATGGGGAGCGCGGCGCTTGATCTCTGCTGGACAGCATGCGGAAGATTTGACGGGTATTTTGAATACATGCTCTCGCCATGGGACTTTGCTGCAGGAGCTCTAATTATTAAAGAGGCCGGAGGGGCGTTCTGTGACAGGGATGGGCTGCAGAAGGGATTAAATGGCAGGGGAGTAATCTGCAGCAACGGGATTATCCATGACGAGCTGGTAAGATTGGTCAGGTATGAGGATTATAGAGTGCCGCAGTTTAAACAGGTTTCTGCTTAGGTCGCACATGAGAGTATTGAGAAATCATACCGCTTAAACCTAAATATTTATCCTCTCTTTCCGTAAACTCCATTACGGGCCAATCCCTGAAAGGTATGAAGAAAAAAAACTCTCTTTTGTATGATGGAAGCGAATGGAATTATTTTAAAACTCTTATGTTAACTTTTTAAGAATTATCAGAAGAAAAACAATGATTGAACGAAACGATTTATGCTGGTGCGGAAGCGGTAAAAAGTACAAGAAGTGTCATTTCTTTGAAGACAGGAATACCAGCACAGCAGCTCCTGTGCGGCGGTCCAGACCCAGAAAGGGTCTGATCAAAACTCCTCAGGAAATGGATGGGATGAGGGCGGCGGGTGCTTTCAACGGATACCTGATGGATTATATCCGTCCTTACATAAAGGCTGGCGTCAGTACCGAATACATAAACAAACTGATTCATCAGCATACAATCGATAACGGTCATATTCCGGCGTGCCTCGGGTATCACGGTTTTCCAAAATCGCTTTGCACTTCGATAAACAACGTCGTGTGCCACGGGATCCCGTCCGAAAAAGAGATCATAAAAGATGGTGATATTATCAATATAGACCTCACCACAATAGTGGACGGCTTCTACGGCGACTCATCTGAAACCTTTATGATAGGTAAAGTGACGCCTGAAGCAAAACATCTGGTTGAGGTAACCGCAAAAGCTTTAATCAAGGGAATTGACGCAGTTAAACCGGGTGTTCCTCTGGTTGCGATCCCAGAAGCTATTGAGCCTTTTGTGGATTCTCAGGGCTGCTCAGTTGTCAGGCAGTACACGGGGCATGGAATCGGGAAAAAGTTTCATGAAAATTTCACCGTTTATCATCATGTCGACCCTGATTGCGAACCGATAATTCTGGAACCCGGCATGACCATGACAATCGAACCCATGATTAACCTGGGCGGATATGAAGTAACAACTGACAGAGTTGACGGATGGACTGTGAGAACAAAGGACGGTTCCCTCTCAGCGCAGTTTGAGCACACGATCCTGGTTACCGAAAACGGGGCAGAGGTCCTTACTCTTACCCCTTTTCAGAAGAGCTCCGGGATCAGGCTCTGTGTAAATGACGTACAATTCAAATAACAGAGCAGATTTGGGACATATGATAGAGAATAAAAAGATTTCTGAAAAAGTCGTACTCGCAGGACTTCAGACCGCCGGAACCGACCCTGCACTGTTTGAAGAAGACATGCACGAGATGCTGCTTCTGTGCGAAACTGCCGATGCCACAGTTATTGCCAGTATCTCTCAGAAACGCCAGAGCCCCGAGTCATCAACTTACATGGGCTATGGAAAAATTGAGGAGATCCGCGGCATCATGAAAGCTGCAGATGCAAAGACTCTTATTGTCGATGCGCAGCTTTCACCGGGACAGATCCGTAATCTGGAAAAAATCGTGCAGGGGAAAGTGATTGATCGTAGTCAATTGATTCTTGATATCTTCGCGAAACACGCACGCACTACTGAAGCAAAAATTCAGGTCGAACTGGCACAGATGCGCACTCTTTATCCGAGACTGACTCATGCCTGGACCCACTTCTCTCAGCAGGTCGGAGGAATAGGAACACGCGGACCTGGAGAAAAACAGCTTGAAGTCGACCGCCGCCTTGTGCAGAAAAAAATCTCTGATCTTAAAGACAAACTCAAGAAAATCGAGAAAAACAGGCTTACGCAACGAAAGAGCCGTGATGAGGCATTCAGAGTATCGCTTGTGGGATATACCAATGTCGGAAAGTCATCTCTGCTTAACGCCCTTTGCGGGGCAGATGTTCTTGTAGAGAACAAGCTGTTTGCTACACTTGATACATCGACCAGGCGCGCCTTTATTCCCGGTGCTGGAAAAATAGTCATCTCTGATACCGTAGGCTTTCTCCGCAAGCTCCCTCACCACCTTGTAGCTTCTTTCAGGAGCACTCTGAGTGTCGTCTCTGAAGCCCAGCTTCTTCTTGTGGTCATGGATGCATCGAGTGAGTGGGTCGAACAGCAGCTTCAGACTGTAGATTCAGTATTGAAAGATCTTGGCGCAGAAAACATCAGAAGACTTTTTGTCTTCAACAAAATTGACCTTGTCAAAGATCCTTTTGTGAGGAAGCACCTCTCGATATTATATCCGGAAGCTATATTTATTTCGGCACACGTTAAAGAAGATGTAGCAACACTGAAGGAACATATCGCCGGTGCAGTTAAAGATTTTGAAAAAGAAAAGCAGATCGCAGAAATTATCCAGCAGAAGACAAAAAAACTGGCCCGCACCTGAGCGGCTGAAAGCGGCTTCATGATATGAAAACAGCCGCTTTTGTGAATCCCCAGCAGTTGATCCCCCTGAATCTGACTCTCAGGGCAAAAATGATAGTGGAAGGCACCATCGCAGGGCTTCACAAAAGCCCATATCACGGTTTTTCTGCTGAATTTCTGGAATATCGTCCCTACCTTGATGGTGAATCCTCAAGAAGAATCGACTGGCGCAAATTCGCAAAGACCGATCGTACTGTGGTAAAGATGTTTGAGGATGAGACAAATCTTTTTGCCCATATCCTCGTAGATAAAAGCGCGTCGATGGCTTTCTGCACGGGCAGTAACATGCCTAAATTTGAGTATGCCCGAACTCTCGCAGCCTCTCTTGCCATGATTCTTATAAACCAGCGTGATGCCGCCGGGCTGGCCGCTTTCGATGAGCATATCGGAACATTTCTTCCGCCGAGATCTACGAACATTCAGCTTAAAAATATTCTTAATTCGCTCAATTCGATTCAGCCGGGTGCAGCTACAAAATGTGGTGATGCTGTGGATACTCTCGCCAGAAGTATTCACAAAAGGGGACTGTGTGTTATTATCTCCGATTTTTTCGATGAGCCTCAGGATATCATAAGGGGCCTCAGACATCTTCGTTTTAAACGGCAGGATATAATTGTTATCTGGTTGCTTGATCCATTTGAGCAGAACTTTTCATCGGGGGCGTCCTACCGTATTGATGATATGGAGAGCGGACAGAGTGTCACACTGGATGGCTTTACTGCATCACAATATTTCAGTTCGGGTCTCAAGGATCACAGAAGTACAATTGAGAGGGCGTGCAAGGAACTGCAGATTGATTTCGAGTGCGTCTCCACAGATGAACCGTTTGCCAGGTCGCTTCTGAAGGTGCTTGAAAAGAGGAGCCGCCTGCATTGAACCCGATCTCTTTTTTCAGACCCGAATTCTTCTGGGCACTGCTGGTTCTGGGTGTTATCGTACTGATTCATCTGCTGAAACGTCCTAAAACAGTGAACCTGAAATTTTCTACTCTCAGGTTCTTTCAGTCTGGAGCTGTACGCTCATTTAAAGCCCGCAGGTTAAGAAGCATCCTTCAGCTTCTTGTCAGGTGTGCTATTGCAGCTTTAATAATTGCACTCTTTGCCCGCCCCTTTGGCAAAAAGAATCCTCTGAGCGTCTTCAGCGACCCCCAGGCATCAATTTACTTCTGGGTAGATCCGACCCTGAGTATGGATTACCGAACCCCTCAGGGTGGAATCGGTCAGACGGCTTATGAACTGGTGGATTCATTGCAGAAGAAACTGCCGCTTTCATCAAAATTGTTTCTTTACGATCACGGCCGGAAAGAATTCATGAAAAAAGATAACAGCGGCATTCAGTTCGCAAGCCGTCATGGTGATCCTGATCCCGGCAGTGCTGTAAGACAGTTGAAAGATGAAGGCCGGGAACGCCGGGTTCTTGTGCTGTTAAGTGACTTTCAGGGTAACACCGGTCAGGTAATCGACAGTGTGCTTCGGGATCTTCCCGATGAAGTGGCCATGGTATGTGTGCCGCTTTCACAGAAAGATCGCTGGAACTATTCAATCAGCGGTCCTGAAGTCTCCTATGGACGGGAATCTGTGACAGTAATGGCCCATGCACGCGGTAAGGCTCTCAAAGCCGGTAAAATCTATGTTACCACAGGTAAAATGAGAACCGCGAGGGTGGAAGTCAGTGTGGAGAAGGATGACAGTGCAGAAGTTAAAATACCGCTTTCTGATATGTCCAGATTTCCCGGCGGCGAGGTGATACTTGAGACTCCGGATCCCCTTTCATTTGACAATAATGTTTATTTTTCTGCAGGTCAGCAGATATCTTCAAAGGTGCTTGTTATCGGCAGCCCTGATGAAAACAGGGTTATTGCCGCTGCATTCAATGTCCTGGGGCCGGCATGGGAAAATCCTGCTGTAAAAAGCGAACTTGACCTGATCTATGATGATCTCGACTCAGCCGACCTTATTATCATTAACAGCCTCAAGAGGCCTTCCAGGGTACTTGAGGCCTTTGCAGTCAGCCAGGGCAGCAGCGCAAAGGCGGTAATACTTTCATTTGCCGCACAGGAAGAGATACAGAGCTGGAGCGGCAGTCTTCTCAAGAGCGCATTTTCCTCTTCAGCCGGAAAAATTAATGGGCTTACTCTTCAGTCTCCGCTGTCGCCTGTTCTTCCCGATACTCTTTCCGAGCTCTGGAGGGGTTTCCCCAGGGTGAAGAGCGAGGATGTTTTGGTGTACGCATTTTGTAAAGGAATACCGGGAGATGTAATTCTGCGGTTGAGCGGGGGAGAGCCGCTTGTAACAAAACTGAGTGACAAAGCAGGAAGAAAATGGATCATTACAGCAACACCGCTTGGTATTTCTGAGGAAAACAATCTGTGTGAAACCGGTTTTTTTATACCGTTTCTGGACAGGCTGGCAAGATCTGCAGTCGCTGAGCTGAAGACAGGGAAAGTGGCCTGGACTGCGGGATTGGCCTTCAGGAACCCATTCTATGGTGATGGAGCTGCAGCCTCGGTTTTTGATTCAGAAGGCAGGATGTTAACTGCGCTCCAGAACAAGCCCTCTATAGTGCTGCAGAAAGCCGGGATTTACAAGATGGTTCCATCCGGGAAACCTTCCTGGTATTTCTCAGTGAATGCCGATCTCCGGGAAAGTGAAATCAGATCCACTCTCCCGTCCGTTTCTGGTCCAGCAGGCAGAAAGATCCTGACTCTTAAGAAAGACGGTCTGCTTTCTGCTGCAGAAGCTGGTTCAGGAGGGGCTTTCTGGTATTTTCCATGGATAGTGTTGATCCTGCTCCTTCTGGTGGAAACCATCCTGTGGACCAGTCGGCAGCATCAATCCGGTATTGCTGAACAGGCTCCTTCAAAGATATAATATAGGTGCATTTGAGGTGAACATATTCCGGAGTGGCTATGAAGATTGATATCGGGCAGCACGGTGCATATCAGATACTTAAAATCGAGGAGGATCTGAATGTTATCTCGGATCTTTCAGAACTGAGATTCCTCATAAACGGGTATTTACATCAGGGAAAACGCCACATTGCTATATCATTCACAGGTGCATCATATATCTACAGTGGTGCATTAGCCGTGCTGATTGACATCTTTAAACAGGTTAAAGAAAAGGACGGAGAGCTCTGCATCCTTGAGCCGCACCCTGAAATCCTCTCGATTTTTCACGCTCTGCACCTTGACCAGTTTCTTCCTATTTACACCTCAATTGAAAAGCTCCCGATGCTGGGCGATCAAGGTTGAACAGATAAGTACGTTTCCGGTTTATTGTTTGTAAAAATATTACCTCTGTTTGAACCTCGTTTTACCCTGAGCTCACGGTCGATGGGTGAAATCCGCTAATCTCACACTTCGATAAAGTGTGAACGGCGTTGCAGGTTGTTAGCAAGAATATGAGGCCCCTTTCAGCTTACCCGGAGCTCCATGTCGAAAAGTGAAATGAACAAGTACGGTGTTTTGCTTGTGTGTCAAATTAACCTACAGGAGTAATTTGAATACCTGTATCTTACCTTTGTGTGTAACAGATAATAAAATGATCTTTGATGATAACCCGGAAAGATTAATACGCATAGTGCCGGATCCCATAATGCCGGTTTTTAAAACTTTACCGCTGAGATCAAACAACTTGATTTTAAGAGGAATTTTGATAGAACCTGGCGTTGTTAACACAAGCTCGTTCCTTACAATTTTTGGGAAAAATGATTGCTTGAAATCCATTGAATTTTGAAAACTGCCTGATTCTATGCCGCTTGAGATTTTCTCCAGCACAGCTCGAACCAGTATTTTTGAACTGCTTACTGTAAGGTGGTTTGTCAGATTCAATGTACGCTCAGTAATACTTTTCACTTCAGAAGTATCATTCCCGGAAATGTTTCTAATTTCCCAGTTTTTTAGTGAATAGCTGTGTATAGAATCAGCTACGGAAAGCGATAGAGGCCTTCCCGCCGGCCATCTTCCGTCAAAACTGGAATAATGCACCATGAAAGAATTCATCACAATCATATTAGTATCATCTGTGGAAGTCGTCACTTCCAGCGGTATAAACGTCCCCAGCTTGAATTGAGCCGAAAGCGAATCATATACATTGCGGATACGTGCACCTGCCCAGGTTTTAATCCATTGTATCTCTTTTTCCCAGTTATCTGGTGTCAAAGATTTATT